>OHMF01000830.1_pt1 | contig 13011 bp, 9 predicted proteins | sample 1569181 | NCBI WGS metagenome assembly OHMF01 (sample SAMEA3879559, study PRJEB24766) | human gut metagenome | biome: human-associated habitat; feature: feces | place: USA | collected 1985/1987
ACAGTTATCCTTGTGTTGTCAACTGTTATATACTGTTCATTCATTCTGTAACATCTAATATTAAAAAACGCAGCTACCACTCCATAATGATAACTGCATCTGTAATAATTACTTATTCTGTTCTTCTAGCAACTTCTTTAATCTTTCTATCTCAGCATCTTTTTCCTTAAAAGATGATTTAAGAGCCTCATTCTGTGCTTCAAGTTCTCCTTTCCGTGCTTCAAGTTCTCCATTCTGCGCTTCAAGCTTACCTTTCTGTACCTTCAGCTCATCCATCTCGTCCTTCATCCTGTCAACCATCAGCTCCGCCGTATTCCTGTCTAATATCCTCAACGCCTCAGAAAACATACTGAGCACCTCCTTTGGTCTCTCCAAATACTCATTAATATCAAGGCGTACTGATTCATCATTCACTGGTTTTTCGTCGGCTCTGCATCTGACAGCTTCCACCAGTCCGTCATATGTATGCTTTTCTGCCTCAACTATACGTTCTTTCACAATTCCAGTTTCCATAAGCTTCTTACTGCAAGCCGGGCCAATGCTGTACACCAAAACATCCTCAAGTCTGTCAATCAGCCATTTTATACGCTCCCCGCTGCTGCCACTTGTAACAATTATCCCATCAATATCTCCGCAATTCCTGCTGTCGTATTCCATACAATCATAATCCACAGGTTCGTTCCTATATACCGGAATCTTAATTAAGTTTTCATACTCCTTCATAGCTTCCTCAAGTGAACCGCTTGTGACTTCGGCACACAGATACACAATTCTGCCTGACGCAATATTCATAAGTTCTTCTCCCAGCTCCAATCCTGTAGCTTTTGACGAAACATAATCTGCCTCAATCCCACACGCTGTCCTTATAGCATTCTGCGTATTCTTCCCAACAACAGCAACCTTAACTCCTGCAGGTACCACGTTTCCTGCATTATAAGCAAACCCAGCCACAGCATTTTTACTTGTAAACACAAGCCACTGTGCATCTTTTATCTGTGTCTCAAAATCTTTAATCTTTATGTATTCAATCCTGCCAGTCACTATTTTTTCGCAGGAAAGCCCCTCCTTTGCAAGTAATTCTGCAAGGGAAGGGCTTTTATCGTACATCTGTCCGTTTTCAATATATGTATATATGTATTTACCCACAATCTACTCCAATCCAAGCATACGGGCTGCTTCGTGGCCAACCGCCTCACTGTCAGTTCCTGTAACCTCAATTCTAAGAATCCTGCTGCAATCATCATTACCAAATAACACAACCATTCGAAGGTCACCGTTATCCTTTGTCACACAGTGTGCACCAACTGGAGCATGACAGCCGCCGCCTGTTAATCTTAAAAATGTTCTTTCAGCAACAGCTTCTCTATCAGAATTATCATCTGACAAAGCATTTATCTTATCAAGAAGTTCTGTATTCACCTCTGCAGTCTCAATCGCAAGAACTCCCTGTGCCGGTGCCGGAATAACGACCTCTGGGTCAAGGTACTCTGTTATCTCCGATGACCTGCCAAGTCTGTTAAGTCCTGCTGCCGCAAGCACAATTCCATCAAGTCCGTATGAATCGTCCATAAGTTTGTTAATTCTTGTATCAACATTTCCCCTGATAGCAGTAAACTGGATATCAGGACGCAGCATTGCAAGTTGGCATGCACGCCTGAGGCTCCCAGTGCCTATAACCGCACCGGAAGGAAGTTCTGAAAAACTTCCTGCAGTCTTTAATATAAGTACATCTCTGCAATCCTCTCGTTTCCACGCCTTTGCAAATGTAAGTCCAATCTCACATTCAGCCGGCATATCCTTCATGCTGTGAACCGCCATATCAATGCTGCCTGAAAGAAGTTCTTCCTCAATCTCCTTTACAAAAAGCCCCTTAGTTCCAATCGCAGCAAGTGGCTTATCCGTAACCTTGTCGCCTGTTGTCTTAATTATAACAAGTTCAAATGTATCCTCAGGATACGCCTCTTCCATTCTTCTCTTAACATATTCCGTCTGGACAAGTGCCAGCTTCGAACCTCTCGTTCCTATTCTGTAATGCATAATCCTCCCTACAAGCCAAACAGTCTCTCAACCATATCTTTATACTGCTGCTGTTCATTTTCTTCCACATTTTTCAATTCTTCAATCGGTTCTTTTAACAATCTGTGTAGTGACGACTTAAGAATCTTTTTTAAGATTACCCTGTCATGGTCTGAAAGGTCAATCTTGCGGTTAAGATAATCATAGCTGTCCTGTACTATCTCATCACATTTTTTGCCAAGCGACTGGATAGTTGTATCCATTCTGCTTGATGTGAGCCATTTCTTTGTTTCCGCTATATACTCATCAATCACGCACTGGCTTTCCTTTAGCAAATGTGCCCTCTCATTCTGATTAGACTTCACAATCCCACCTATCCTGTCAAGGTCAATAAGAGTAATTCCAAAAATGTCACCTGCCGATTTTTCTATATCTCTTGGTGCAGCAAGATCAAGAAGTGTCATCTTTTTACCATCTGATAATTCAGAAGCTCTAATCACCAGATGAGGTGATGAAGTCGCTGAGACAACTATATCACTGCTTTTAAGTGCTTCTGTTTTCTTATCATATGCAATAACCTGAATATCTGGAAATTCCTTAAGCAACGCCTTCGCATGCTGATAAGTTCTTGAACACACTGTTACATCAGCGCCATATTCTGCCAGATATCTTATAGCAAGAGCCGCTGTTTTGCCGCTTCCTATAACAAGCGCGTGCTTTCCTGATATGCCACATACTCTGTCTAACTCCTGAATCCCGACATAGCATACAGATACTGGTTTTTCACTTACCTTGTACTCTGTCTTAATCCGCTTTGCACAGCTTACCGCTTCTCTTACTATATAATTAAGCTCTTTCCCGCTGTGTCCAAGCGTTCTTGAAAGGTCTGCCGCATCCTTTAACTGACCTAGTATCTGATCCTCTCCAAGCACCATGCTTTCAAGTCCGGCGGCTATGCAAAACAGATATACCAGTGCTTCTTCACCACATTTGACACCGGCTAATTTAGTATCAGTAAGTCCAAAATAATCATTGAATAAATCGGACATTACTTGTACAAATGTTTCATCCTCATACAGATAAAACACTTCGCATCTGTTGCATGTTGAAAGGCACATGCACTGGTTCACACCTGCTTCCTCTGCCTGCTGCATAAAGTCTGCTATCCCGCTGTCTGTGAATGTAATTTTATCCCTTACTGAAAGGTCTGTATTCTTATAATTAATTCCTACATATCCTAACTGCATCTGTATTCTCACTTATTATACGAATTATTTTCTGAAAAATTCTTCCATAACCTCTATTGTACGGTTGATATCCTCATTAGTGTGTGCGTCTGATACGAACATTGCCTCAAACTGTGATGGTGCAATGTATATTCCGTTATCAAGCATATGTCCAAAGTATTCTGCATACTTCTTAGTGTCTGACTTTACTGCACTATCATAATCTTCAACTGCATCTGGTGTAAAGAATATGCTCATAAGTGAACCAATCTGATTAACCGATACCCTTCCGGCTCCACATTTTCTTACACTGTCAGCAATACGCTTTGTCTTAGTCTCAAGTCTGTCGTATATATCCTTATTATCTCTTAAGATTCTTAAAGTCTCTAAGCCTGCTGCTGTTGCAATTGGATTGCCTGACAATGTTCCTGCCTGATATACAGGGCCGTCAGGACTTACCATACGCATAATGTCGGCTCGTCCGCCATATGCGCCGACTGGCATACCCCCACCTACAATTTTTCCAAGAGTTGTAAGGTCTGGCTTTATGTTAAAGTACTCCTGCGCTCCGCCAATTGAAAGTCTGAAGCCTGTTATTACCTCATCAAATATAAGAAGGCTTCCATTCTCCTTAGTTATGTCTCTTAAGAATTCAAGAAATCCATGTCTTGGAAGCACAACTCCCATGTTAGCTGCAACAGGTTCAACTATTACAGCAGCTATTTCGTCTTTATTGTTATCAAAAAGTTCCTTCACAGAATCACAGTCATTGTATTCTGCTACAAGTGTATTCTTAGTGTAATCAGCAGAAACTCCTGCACTGTCCGGAACTGATGTTGTAAGCGCTGCTGAACCGGCTTTAACTAAAAGTCCGTCAGAATGTCCATGATAACAGCCTCTGAACTTAATTATCTTGTCTCTTCCGGTGTAGCCTCTTGCCACACGGATTGCACTCATAACAGCTTCTGTTCCTGAACTTACAAGACGACTCACCTCCATTGTAGGAATAAGCTCATATATAAGCTCTGCCATCTCAACTTCTCTCTTAGTTGGTGCACCATATGTAAGGCCTGCTTCCGCAGCTTCCTTAACCTTTGCAATTACTCTGTCATGTGCATGACCTAATATTCCCGGTCCCCATGAACATATGTAGTCAATCATTTCATTCCCATCTACATCAGTAATTCTGTCTCCCTTGGCAGAAGCTATGAATCTTGGCACTCTGTCAACTGCCTTGTATGCCCTGACAGGACTGTTTACACCACCCGGCATATGCTTTACTGCTCTCTCATATAAATCCTTTGACATCTCTTCATTCATAAAACCTGCTCCTCCTGCTTAATTTAATACTGCTAAAAATGTTACTCTTCCTTTAACCATTTTGCCACATCTATAGCATGATATGTTATTATCATCTTAGCTCCGGCTCTCTTAAAGCCAGTCATATTCTCCATTACAATCTTCTTCTCATCAATCCAGCCATTCATTGCTGCTGCCTTAACCATCGCATACTCACCGCTTACATTGTAAGCGACAATTGGAATATTGAAGTTAAGCGCTATCTCTTTCATAACGTCCATATATCCGAGTGCCGGCTTTGCAATAATCATGTCTGCACCTTCTAATATGTCTTCTTCAACTTCCCTTAACGCTTCTTTTCCATTAGCCGGGTCCATCTGATATGTCTTTCTGTCACCAAATCCCGGTGCTGAATGTGCAGCATCCCTGAACGGTCCGTAATATCCTGATGCAAATTTGGCACTGTATGAACATATAGGAATATTAACCAGTCCTGCCTCATCAAGTGCATTTCTGATTGCCTCAACTCTCTTATCCATCATGTCACTCGGTGCAATTATATCTGCCCCCGCTTTTGCATAAGCAACTGACGCCTTTGCAAGAAGCGGCAGTGTCTCATCATTTAATATAACACCATCTTTTACAAGTCCGCAGTGTCCATGCGAAGTATACTCACACAGGCAGACATCAGCCATAATAACAAGCTCTGGATAAGCATCCTTAATAAGGCGGATTGCCCTGCACACAACACCTTCCTCGTCATATGCCTCACTTCCGACCTCATCTTTATGTACAGGTATTCCAAAAAGCAGAATTCCCTTAATTCCAACCTCTACAGCACGTCCGATTTCTTCAAGAACATGGTCAAGCGAATACTGACATATTCCCGGCATTGATGGTACTTCCTGTATTACATCGTTCTCCTCCGTAACAAATACAGGGTATATAAGCTCGTCCACCCTTACATGATTCTCTCTTACCATATCTCTTAATGTCGCATTCATTCTCAATCTTCTTGTTCTGTCCATGATTATCATCTTCCTTCCAACGTTTCCTATATAATAGCATTGCATATAAACATTGTAAACTGGTATGTTATGTTCTACTATGTATCTTAACCATTCTTGCATACTCACCATCAAGCTTCATAAGCTCCTCGTGAGTTCCTCTCTCCTTGATGCCCTCGTCAGTAAGCATCAGGATTTCCTCCGCATTTTCAATAGTTGTAAGTCTATGTGCTATTACAAATGTGGTTCTGTTCTTAGCCAGCTTCTCAAGTGATTCCTGTACAATCTGCTCACTCTCATTATCAAGTGCTGATGTCGCCTCATCAAATATAAGAATTGGCGGATTCTTTAAGAATACTCTTGCAATTGACAGTCTCTGCTTCTGACCGCCTGACAATTTGACTCCGCGCTGTCCGATATCTGTGTCGTATCCGTTCTCAAAGCTCATAATAAAATCATGCGCATTTGCAAGCTTTGCCGCTTGAATTACTTCTTCGTCTGTAGCATCTGGCTTTCCATATCTTATATTCTCTTTAATTGTACCCATAAACAGATACACATCCTGCTGTACAACTCCAATATGGTCACGCAGGCTTTTAAGCGTAACATCTTTGATATCTGTTCCGTCAATCTTAATAGAACCGCCCGTCACCTCATAAAATCTTGGAATAAGCGAGCAGAGTGTTGTCTTTCCAACTCCCGAAGGACCTGCAAGTGCAACATATTCTCCCGGTCTTACTGACAGATTAACCCCCGAAAGCACCTCGTCCACGCCGTCCTTATATCTGAATGACACATTTTCAAATGTTATTGCACCCTTCACATCAGTAAGCTCCTTTGCGTCAGGCTTATCAGCTATTTCCGGCTCTACTGAAAGAATCTCTAAGAATCTTTCGTAACCCGAATAGCCATTCTGGAACTGCTCTGTGAAATCAATAAGCACCTTAACTGGCTCCGTAAATATATTTATATACAGTAAAAATGTAACGAAATCCGTAATATTTACCCAGCCCTTTGCAATTCCAATACCGCCTGCTGCAATTACAATTACATTTATCATTGTTGTAAATGCAGTAAGTCCCGCATTGTACATTCCCATATAATGATAGCTGTCTCTCTTAGATTCAAGGAACAAGTCATTGCCTTTCTTAAATTTCTCACATTCAATATCTTCATTTGCAAATGACTTGACGACCCTTATTCCAGACAGATTGTCCTCTATCTGTGCATTTATCTCACCTATTCTTACCCTGTTTCTCTTAAATGCTCTCTTCATGCGCTTGTTAAGCACATACGCGAACACAAGCATGAACGGAATCAGCACAAATGCGGCAATCGTAAGTCTTAAGTCAATCGAACTTAATATGCATAATGCACCAATTATCTTAATTAGTGAAATAGTTATATTCTCTGGTCCATGATGCAAAAGCTCTGTAATATCGAACAAATCTGATGTTATTCTTGATAATAACTGTCCAACCTTCTGGTCATCATAGAATGAATATGAGAGCTTCTGATAATGATTGAATATCTCTGCCCTCATATCGTACTCAATCTTTGCACCCATTACATGTCCATAATTAGATATATAGTAGTTGCAGCCCCACTGTATCAGTACAAGCACAAAAAGTACTCCAACAATAATCATAATTCTTGAAAGTGCTTCATTGGCACTCATATATGCGACCTTTGATGTAATGAACCTTACAACAAGTGGTATCACAAGTGCCACCGCTGCTGACATCATTGCCAGTATCATATCAAGTATAAATGTGCCTAAATACGGCTTGTAGTATTTAGCCAGCTTCTTAAGATTCTCTTTCATAATCTTCTCCTGTTTTCTATATTTAATCTTCTTCAATTCCTGCCCGATATTATAGCATAAAGTAAGACAATGAAAAAGTATATAAAATGTCCGGCATGCAATTCATTTTAAATCGCATGCCGGACAACTTTAATCGTCTCTATTCTGTTTCTTCATTCTTTTGCTTTGCAGCTGCAGAGTTACATTTGCAGTATCTCTACTCGCTCACAAGTTCCGCTTTCTGTGCCTTACCATCTCTGCCTGCTCCGTTAATCGCAAGATATAAAAGCCCTATTCCAATAAATATAAGCAACAGAACCACAATCATATACACAACTCCAATTCCTAGAGATTCAGACCCCATCTGGCTTAAATCCCAGCCAAACCAGCCTGTCGGCGCTGCATAATTAAGGAAGTTATAAGGTGCTGTCATTGTATCATACCATCTTACTCCAAGTGCAGCCAGTATGTATACGAATGCAACATAGCAAAGTGGTGGAATAACTGCATATATTGCATATATTTTCTTTGCCACAAAGCCCTTATCAAACATAAGGAAATCAGCAATTGCAAATACCGGACCAATCAAATGTACACCAAGACTTCCTGCATAATTATGAAGATATGCACCAATCAATCCATCTTCTGAAGTCGGTCCAAGAATAATCATATACACCAGACATGTCAGTGTAATCGAAAGTGTCATAAGGAATTTAAGAATATAAAGCCCATTGCTCTTATAATCCTTTTCCTTCGTAAGCAGTATAACATCAAGCACAATAAACACCGCCAGCACAATATCAAGTGCCACATTAGACAGCGTTGTAAAAAATGTGAATGACTTGATACTGTCAATCGTAAACACAAGACCATACACTGAAGCAATCAGCGATATTGCCTTAAATATAATACTTGTAATCAATTTTTTCTTATTTAAAACATTTGTATTCAATTTGAGCCTCCAATTATTTTGATTTTCAAATTATAATACATATTAGTTTGATTATCAAGTTATTTATACAAAGTATCAATATATTCTTTCAGTTTATCATACGATTCTTTATCTACCTTATAATCTGCCCCATTCCATGTAACTTTTCCAGCAAGTACAATCGTATTTGCCACCCCATCTTTATAATAAGTAATGCAATATCCCCAACCATTAGTCCGTGGGAATTTCTTTGCCTTAAGATTCATATTCTTTACCAGACTGCTTATCTGCATTCTCTGTTCCTCATTCGGTGTTATAGTCTTTCCTGTACCACCAGACATTATTGTCATCTCATTAAAGCCGCTGATATCAATATTAACTACCTGTTTTGATGTACTGCCTATCAGATACACTGCAATCCCCACAACTGCCAGTGCAGCAATAATCGCTGCTATAGCTTTTCCGCTTATTTTCTTCTTCATAAGATACCTCCTGCCTTCTCTCCGTTTCATAGACCAACCCGTTTACTCTTACTCGTTCCTTTTGGACTTTCTCCGTGGCTTCCACCACTTCAACGTCCAATCCGCCTCTCTTTCTCGCTCTTTTTGGACTTTCTCCATGGCTTCCACCGCGTCAACGTCCAATCTAACACTTTTTCTCACTCCGTTTGGACTTCTTCCATGGTTTCCACCACTTCAACGTCCAATCCGCCACATTTTCTTGCTTTCCTTCTACATATATATACGAAACGCGCTCTTAAAAAGTTTAACTTTACACCCTTATCTCCCACAATCTTCCAAACGACACACCAGACAAAAAACTCCCGCAGGGACAAGCCCTGCGGGAGCATTTGAGAAACATACAAACTATTAAGTTGTATATTAATTACTTGTAAAGTTCTACTAACTTCTGGAGATGCTCATATCTTTCCTTAGCAACTTCCTCAGACTTAGCGAAGAGTCTCTCAGCTCTTTCTGGGAATGGCTTAACAAGTCTTGTATAACGAGCCTCGTTATTAAGGAATTCCTGATATGATCCATCACCTTCCTTAGATGTAAGTGTGAATGGATTCTTTCCTTCAGCCTTAAGTGCTGGGTTGAATGAGAAGAGGTTCCAGTAACCAGCCTTAACAGCCTTCTTCATCTCATCCTGGCAGTGGTTCATACCACCCTTAGCGATACCGTGAAGTTCGCAAGGAGCGTAACCAATGATAAGTGATGGTCCGTTGTAAGCCTCTGCTTCCTTGATTACCTTAAGAGCCTGAGCCATGTTAGCACCAAGAGCAATCTGAGCTACATATACATAACCATACTGCATAGCGATTTCAGAAAGGCTCTTCTTTCCGATTTCCTTACCTGCTGCAGCGAACTGGCAAACCTCACCGATGTTAGAAGCCTTAGAAGCCTGTCCACCTGTGTTAGAATACATTTCTGTATCGAATACCATAACGTTAACGTTCTCACCAGAAGCAAGTACGTGGTCTAATCCGCCGTAACCGATATCGTAAGCCCATCCATCACCACCGAAGATCCATACAGACTTCTTAGCAAGGTAATCCTTCTTAGCTAATACCTGTGGAGCTGTTGGACAACCATCTGCAGCTGCCTTCTCTAACTCTGCAACAAGAGCTTCTGTAGCTGGTGTGTTAGCCTTAGTATCATCCTTAGTCTCGATGTACTTAGCTACTGCTGCCTTGAACTCAGCAGATGCCTTATCAGATGCAGCCATCTCTTCGATCATCTCGATAGCCTGCTCTCTGATGTACTTCTGACCAATATACATACCTAAACCATGCTCAGCATTATCCTCGAATAATGAGTTACACCAAGCTGGACCCTTCTTAGAATCCTTGTTTACTGTATATGGTGAAGTAGCAGCTGGGTTACCCCAGATAGAAGAACAACCTGTAGCATTAGAAATGTACATCTGCTCACCGAATAACTGTGTAATTAATCTAGCATATGATGTCTCTGCGCATCCTGCACATGAACCTGAGAATTCAAGTAATGGCTGGTTGTACTGAGAACCGATTGGAGTTTCAACAAGTGCTGGCTTGATTTCCTTCTTACCAACGTTAGCAACGAGGTAATCAAATACAGGCTGCTCAGCTGCCTGAGATTCCTGTGGAACCATCTTAATAGCTTCTCCTGCCTTAGGACATACAGTAACACACTCGCCACATCCCATACAATCTAAAGGAGATACAGACATTGTATACTTCATAGTTGTATCTACAGCATGCTTAGAATCTGCAAGCTTGATGTTTGCTGGAGCTGCTGTAACTTCATCAGCTGAAAGAATAAATGGTCTGATTGTTGCATGTGAACAAACAAATGCACAGCTGTTACACTGAACGCAGGCTGCTGGATCCCACTCAGGAACCATAACTGCTGTTCCTCTCTTCTCGTATGCAGAAGCACCTGTTTCGAACTGACCATCAGCACAATCCTTGAATGCTGAAACTGGAAGGCTGTCACCATCCATCTTAGAGATTGGCTCAAGAAGATCGTTAACTAACTTAACAACTTCTGGACGTCCTGTCTTAGCTTCCTTAGGAGCATCAGCTTCTGGATTAGCCCAAGAATCTGGAACTTCTACCTTATGTATAGCATCTACACCGGCATCAATAGCTTTGTAGTTCATCTCTACTACAGCATCACCCTTCTTAGAGTAAGACTTCTTAGCAGCTTCCTTCATGAACTTAATAGCATCATCGATAGGCATTACATCAGCTAACTTAAAGAAAGCAGACTGTAAGATTGTGTTAGTTCTCTTACCCATACCGATTTCGATAGCCTTATCAATGGCATTGATTGTGTAAAGCTGAATCTTGTTATCATAAATGTACTTCTTAGCTTCAGCGTTAAGATGATGTCCTAATTCTTCATCTGTCCACTGACAGTTAATCATGAATACTCCGCCTGGCTTAACATCCTGTACCATCTTCATACCCTGTGTAACATATGCTGGGTTATGACATGCTACGAAGTCAGCCTGATTGATGTAATATGGACTCTTAATTGGGTTATCACCAAATCTTAAGTGAGAAATTGTGATACCACCTGTCTTCTTAGAATCATACTGGAAGTATGCCTGGATGTACTTGTCTGTGTGGTCACCGATAATCTTAGTAGAGTTCTTGTTGGCACCTACTGTACCATCTCCACCGAGACCCCAGAACTTACATTCCTTAGTACCAGCAGCTGAAGTAATTGGAGCTGGCTTAACTTCTGGAAGTGAAAGGTTAGTAACATCATCAACGATACCAATTGTGAATCTGCTCTTAGGAGCATCATTCTCTAATTCCTTATATACAGCGAAGATAGATGAAGGTGGTGTATCCTTAGAACCAAGACCATATCTGCCACCAACTAATGTGATGTCGTTAAGTCCTGCTTCACGAAGTGTTGTAGCAACATCAAGGAAAAGAGGCTCACCAAGAGAACCTGGCTCCTTTGTTCTGTCAAGTACAGCAATCTTCTTAGCTGTCTTAGGAATAACCTTTAAGATAGCTTCTGATGACCATGGTCTGTAAAGTCTTACCTTAATAAGACCAACCTTTTCACCCTTAGCTGTAAGATAATCAATAACTTCTTCTACTACGTCGTTAACAGAACCCATAGCGATGATTACTCGCTCTGCATCTGGTGCACCATAGTAGTTAAATAATCCATAATTAGTACCGAGCTTCTCGTTAACCTTGTTCATGTACTTCTCAACTACTGCTGGAAGAGCATCATAAACTGAGTTACAAGCCTCTCTGTGCTGGAAGAAGATATCACCATTCTCATGTGAACCACGAGCTGATGGATGATTAGGATTAAGAGCGTGTGCTCTGAATTCTTCAACTGCATCCATTGGGCACATATCCTTAAGATCTTCGTAATCCCACTCTTCAATCTTCTGAATCTCGTGTGATGTACGGAAACCATCAAAGAAGTTAAGGAAAGGTGTCTTTCCTTCAAGTGCTGCACAGTGAGCTACTGGTGAAAGATCCATAACCTCCTGTGGGTTAGTTTCACAAAGCATTGCGAAACCTGTCTGACGACATGCGTATACATCTGAATGATCACCAAAGATGTTCAATGCATGTGATGATACTGTACGGGCAGATACGTCGAATACGCATGGGAGCTGCTCACCAGCTATCTTATACATATTAGGAATCATAAGTAAAAGGCCCTGTGAAGCTGTAAATGTTGTTGTTAATGCACCTACACCTAAAGAACCATGAACTGTACCTGCAGCACCAGCCTCTGATTCCATCTCAACTACCTTAACAGTACTGCCGAAAATGTTCTTTCTTCCGGCTGCTGACCACTGGTCAACATAATCTGCCATCGGGCTTGATGGTGTGATTGGATAGATACCAGCAACTTCTGTATATGCATAAGCTACATGTGCAGCGGCTGTATTACCATCCATAGAATGTTTCTGTCTTGCCATTATAAATATTTCCTCCTTAAGAAAATTTAGGCGGCATAAATGTACCAGCTATAAATAACCAGATATACATTATACGTCCCTACATATTACTTAATATTTTATTATCTTTATCTCCAAAAGTAAAGGCATAAATGTGAGATTTCATGCTTATTTCATTATTAAAATCAATACAATGCCATTAAAAACTGGACTTTTCCAATGTCCAAGCATCGGAAAAGTCCAATTACACGATTTACATATTCTTATTATTACTACATTTTATTAATAAATCATTATATTAAT
>OHMF01000867.1_pt1 | contig 12604 bp, 8 predicted proteins | sample 1569181 | NCBI WGS metagenome assembly OHMF01 (sample SAMEA3879559, study PRJEB24766) | human gut metagenome | biome: human-associated habitat; feature: feces | place: USA | collected 1985/1987
CAGGATGTTTATGGAAAATGCTTTCTATATCCTGAGAGGAATCATCAGCAATCCACTTTAATTCATCATTATTAAAATATAACACATATCTTGTATGGTCACTTCCAGCGAGGTAAGTAGTCATGTGCGCCATGTCTGGTGGGATAAGAGCAAGTCCGCCAGAATTTAACATATATATTTCATCACCTACATAAAGTGTGCAGGAACCAGAATATATAAACATCAGTTCCCATCTGTTATGTTCATGAAAATGTTTCATCTTATAAGATGGTGGCACAGTAGCAATATCCGTGTTGAAATTGTCATTAATAAAATGGTACATTGCCGTCTCCTAGGTATATAAATAATATCTTACGAAGCAAAATCACATGTTGATTATAGGTCGTTTATAGAGAAAATGTTACTGATTTTTTACATATTTTTTTGATTTTGGAAGATTTCGTGCTGTTTTTTTGTATCAATAAAAATACAATGTGAATATAATGAAAGCATCTTAAGAAGCAGAAACAATTTAATATAAGGAGGAATAATATGATACGAAGAAACAAAATTATTGCTTCTGTTGCCGTCAGTGTTATGACCGGCGTACTTGTTACAGGTAACTTAGTTCCATTACAGGGATACTATGCATTTGCACAGGAAACAGGAGTAAAAGCTGGAAGGTATTCAGCAGTAAAAGACATTAACAAAACATTAGAAGGTTACACACCAATGGACAGTTCTGATCCGGTTGAATTCGGTGGAACTTACATTAAGTATCAGGGCGAGACAATCCAGTTGTCGGAGACAGCCATATATGTTGATGGTTCGTTATCAGACGAGCTTGCTGCCCAGTACCCATATGTATATAACGACATTACTAAGGCGTTGTCAGCAGATGCATTAAAGAATGGAACAGCAGACAAACCAATGACAGTATATGTTGCACCATATGTGTATTGGATTGATGATCCGGCAGCAACAGATACAGTACAGAAGACCGAGGGATATTCAGTACCTTATGGAATGGTTGTTAATTCAGAATATCTTACTATCAAAGGTCTTACAGGAAATCCTGATAATGTTGTATTAGCAGGAAACAGAGGACAGTCACATGCCTCTAACGGTAACTACACAATGTTCAGATTCAACTGCAGCGGTGCACTTACAGTTAAGAACATAACAATAGGTAACTATTGTAGCGTTGACCTTGATTATCCGCTTATGAGTGAGCTTAATCAGGCAAAGAGAACAGAGACAATCACACAGGCACAGCTTGCTGATGTTTCAGGAGACAAGATGTTTGCAGATAACTGTAACTTCATAAGCAGACTTAATCTTGACCCAATAAATGGAGCATCAAGAAGTCTTTATAACAACTGTCATTTTGAAAGTACAGATGATGCCCTTAATGCAAATGCTGTATATGTAGGATGTGATTTTGATTTCTATGGAAACAGACCATTATATTCATCTTATAATACTGGTTCAACATTCTTAGGCTGCACATTTAATTGTAAGATATTAAATGTAGAGGCAGAACCAACACAGTTCTTTACTAAGGAAGGCGGTACAATAACTGCAGTAGACTGTGTATATAACAGTAATTTAAGTGTGCCTATAACAATGGGATGGACAAAATTCCCATCTGATTCATTAAAATGTTACCAGAGTAACATCATACATAATGGAAAGAATATCACAATCGGCGGAGAAGGTGCTAAAGAAACCGTTGATATGACAGGCAAGTCAGTACTTGATGCCTACAAGGTTGTGTCAGGTGGTAAGACATATTACAACACATACAATCTTTTAAAGGGCAGTGACGACTGGGATCCATTAGGAGTTAGGGATGTAATTAAAGCAGCCGGACAGGACACAGTTGCAACACAGCTTTCAATAACATCAGATGTCACAGAGATTGAATCTGGAAAGGAAACAGCTTCAATAGGAGGAACAGTTAACTATTTCTATGGAACTAATGATACAACACAGAAGATAACATACAGCGTATCAGACGAGGATAAGGCATATGTGAAGTTAACAGATAATGGTGACGGAACATGCAAAGTAGAAGGTACTAATAATGATGATGCAGCTAGGAAGGTCATTATAAATGCATCTACAGAGTCAGGTCTTGAAGCAGCAGTTGGAATTACTGTAAAGCCAAGCAAGATTGAAGCACCAGCATTTACAAAGGCACCAGTTATTACTAATGACGGACAGGGCAGTCTTAAAGTAGATTACTCACTTGATTTAGGAAGCAGAGAAGACATGTCTGCAATCTCATGGTACAGATGTACAGACGCAGAGGGAAGCAATAAGGTACTTGTAGCAGTAACAAGAAACGATTCACCAGAATATACATATAAGTTAACAGCAGGTGATGTTGGATATTACATCATGGCTAAGGTAGAATCTAAGAACATCAGAAGTGATTATGGAACACCGGTAAATACAGTATATGACAAGGCAATCGGAGTGAAAGATGTAAGAAGCAAGAACTTTGCTACAGATTTCTCTAACTTCCCTAATGTAAAGCAGTCTGAAATCAAAGCTGGCTTCTGGACAGTAGATTATAACCGTCCGGCAGATACAGAAAGTTTTGGAAGCTGGCAGGGAGCTGATACAGAAGAACCTTGGAAATATGGAACAACAGGTAACGGCTGTGTAGGCGCTGGATTATATGAAGGTACACAGGGCGCAAGACTTATGTATACACCAGTAGAAGGAACATATGGTGATATGTCACTTAAGCTTGTAGTTGACCCAGCCAAGACAGCAGGTCAGGGATTTGGTAGTGCAGGACAGTATATGGATGTACTTCTTAAGTTCGATACATCTACACTTACAGGATACGGATTAAGAATAGTAAGAACAAAGGCTTCATCTAATGCCGTAACATTTGTACTTGTAAAATACGACAACGGAACAGTAACAGAGATTTCTGATGAAGTTATCGCAAGCTGCTATGCAACAGGCTGTACAATCAGCTTAAAGGCTGAAGGCAATAAGCTCACAGCTCATGTTGAGACACCAACAGAACAGCTTGCAGACCAGGCAGCTAAGGGATATCCACATGTGGTTGACCTTACAGCAGAGATTGAAGCTAACAGCTTTGGTGGAGTTGCAATCCAGCATACAGGAACACTTGGCGCACGCGGATGGCAGAATACAACAATGCTTCATAACTTAAATGTTACATGGGAAGGTGAGAATAACCAGAACCCAGAATATGTTGAAGGAAATCCATCAGATAACGAGAATCCGGCAGAGAAACCAGACGATTCAACAGGAACTTCAACAGGAGCAGATACAACAGTTAAGACAGGCGATATGAGCCATGCAGGAATGTATGCCGCATTAACTACAGCAAGCCTTTGTGCATTGCTTGGAATGGCAGCAGTATACATGAGAAGAAGAAAAGATATCTAATTTCATAAAAATTTTCTTTACAGGAGCACCCGCAATTATATTGCGGGTGTTTTTGCGTGGTGAATGTGTGACCGTATGTGATTGACATTTTGATTATTATGCTATAAAGTTTTATGGAACTAACCAGTATAAGATGGAGGATAAAACTTAAAAGCATGAAATATAATATCAGAAAATATATATTGGCAGGAATTACAGCAATTTTTGCAGCGACTGTTTTGACGGCATGTGGTGGCAGTAAGCCAGAGAAGGACGATACAGTCAAGAGTACACAGGAAATATTTGCAATGGATACATATATGTCGCTTACTGCATATGGCAGCAATTCAGAGGAAGCAGTAAGTAAAGCAGTTCAGGAGATTAACCGGCTTGATGCAATGTTTTCGGTAGGAAATGAGGACAGTGATGTTACTAAGATAAATGAAAATGGAAGCGGTGAAGTATCGGAAGAAACCGCATTTATAATGAACAGGGCAATGCAGGTATCTAAAGAAACTAAAGGTGCTTTCGATATTACGATATACCCAGTTATGGAACTGTGGGGATTTACCACCAAGAATTATAGAGTGCCTGAAAGCAGCGAGATTGCAGAGGTACTTAAGCATGTTTCTTATACAAATGTGGGGATTAACGGGCAGCAGGTGACATTATCAGATGGTGCAAGCATTGATCTTGGCGGAATTGCCAAAGGTTATACTTCCTCAAGGGTGATTCAGATTATGAAGGACTGCGGCATAGAGCACGCAATCATTAATCTTGGAGGCAATGTGCAGGTGCTTGGAAAAAAGAGCGATGGCTCGGACTGGAGGGTTGCCATACAGAATCCTGACAGTGAAAGCAGTTATCTTGGCGTATTAAGCACTGCTGATAAGGCAGTTATAACATCAGGTGGATATGAGAGATATTTTGAGCAGGACGGACAGGTATATCATCATATTATAGACCCACAGACAGGTTATCCATCAGAGAGTGACCTGACATCGGTTACAATTGTATGTTCAGATGGAACTACAGCAGATGCATTATCAACTGCGCTTTTTGTAATGGGGCTTGATGGTGCGAAAGAGCTGTATAGAAGTGGCTCGCTTGATTTTGAGATGATACTTTTCGATGGAAGCAAAGTATATATGTCAGAGGGAATAGCTGACAGTTTTTCAACAAATATGAACACGGAAATAATTTCCATACAACCTTAATGAGAATTATTATTAACAGTTTGTATTGACAAATGCAGGGGCTAAAATATATTCTATAGAACAGTTAGAAAAAACTAATCAAAGATAGATGAAATTACTTTTGTTTATGAAAACTAACCTTGGATATAAAGACTAGAAGGAGCAGACATGTTATTAATAATATCACTTATAATCGTATCTTTATTCATATATTTTCTTAAAGATTCACTTAAAAAACACGCAGGTATCTACTATATAGGGGCAGCGGTAATCTCTATTGCAGTATTTCTGATTGGATTTCTGCCAATGCCTTTATTTTTAAAGAATAATATATTGGGGATATTTGCAAAGGGTTCGCTTGGAACGGCAATGTTCATTGCAGTAATGTACGCAGGTGCACTTCCTAAGGGCAGCAAGCTGATTGCACCGCTTATGAAGATAAGAGGTGAATTGTCAATTACAGCGGCAATACTTGTCCTGTGTCATAATTTCACATACGGAATAACATATTTTAAAATGCTTTTTATTAAGCCGGAGGCATTATCAGCAACACAGTTTACAGCAGCATTAATAAGCCTTGTGCTTATCATAATAATGATTGTGCTTACAGTAACTTCATTTCAGGCTGTAAGAAAGAAGATGCAGGCTAAGAAGTGGAAGCAGCTGCAGCGCACGGCATATGTGTTCTATGGACTTATGTATGTTCACATTATGCTCATTAACATACCTTATGCGAGACTTGGACTTGGCATGTATGTTGCAAATGTAGTTATCTACAGCATAGTTTTCTTAGGCTATGCAGCTATGAGAATAGCAAAGGCTGTATCAGTAAAGGCAGCAAGAGCTGGAAAGACATACGGTAAGAAACCAGAGACGGTTCTGTATGGTCTTGCATTGGTTTTATGTGTAGTTATGACATTTTTATGCTTTGCAGGAAGAAAGACAACTGCTATGGCTTCTGGCGGGGACGAGGAATGGGAAGAATTCTTTAATGAAGAGACAGTTGCAGCGTTGGTTAAAGAGGCAGAGAGCAGCCTGGCAGATGACGCAGCTTTAACAGTCGAAGGAACGACAGAGGCTGGACAGACTGATAATCAGTCAGATACACAGACCGACAATTCGAGTTTGGATAATTCAGCTGCAGGTAATTCAGGTTTGGATAATGCTTCTGGTAATACATCTGGCAATGATTCAGGGAGCGGTAATCAGGCAGCACAGCCAGGAAATTTATCAGATGGCAGTAGTGATTCACAGGGAGGTAATACTGCCAGTGATACACCGGCTAATACAAAATTTAAAGCAGATGGAACTTATACAGGTTCCGCTGTGTGTGAGACTTATAACTACAATGTAACGGTTACAATAGTCATATCGGGAGATACGATTACATCGGTTACTGCTGAATCAGAAGCGAGTGCGCAGGATGTGCAGTATTTTAATATGGCAAATGCAAAGGTTCCTGCACAGCTTCTTGAAAACCAGAGTACATCAGGCGTTGACAGTGTTTCTGGGGCTACTAAATCAAGCAATGCCATAAAGAAGGCATTTTACTATGCTTATAAATCTGCTAAGAAGTAGAGCAGATTTGTAATAGAAAAAATTATAAGGAGGATTTATGAGGAAGAACATTTTTACTAAGATTGCTGCTGTTGCAGCCGCTACTGTTCTTGCAGTTACAGCACTTCCAGCTCTTGTGTCTGATACACATGCAGCAGATGATGAGTATTCATATGTATATGCTGGTCTTACATGGCAAGAATACTGGGCAAACGAAGGCGTATATAACGCAGGGAATGTAACATCATCTAATGAGAAGGATACAAAAGGTGAGTATGATAAGGGAGCTTTTGATACAGTAACAAGAGCTACAACTAACCATGGTCTTCACAGAGGAAGCTACCAGTGCATGGCAACAATTGATACAGAAGATGGTAAGAAGTATGAGCTTGCCGGCTGGAGCAGCGATGGAAAGCAGATGATACTTACAGATGGTACACAGCTTTCATACAACAGAGGCACAATTACTAATGCTGATGGTACAACAACAAAGTTAGTATCATATGAAGTAACTGGTATTAAGTATGTTCCGGTTAAGGTTAAGACATCTGATCTTGCTGATTTTGAGCAGCATTACAGAGTTGTCAAGAATGGTGAGAAGTTATACGGTGGATTCGGTGAGAACAAGCTTAGCTCATATGAGTATACAGCAGCAGTTAATGCAGATACTAACGGACTTAAGACAGCAGTTAAAAATGCAGACGGAACATATTCATTCTCTGCAAGACAGACTGGCAATGGCAAATCATTTGCAGAGCAGGATATCAGCGTAGCTGCTAACATTACATCTACAGTAAAAGATGCTACAGGTTCATACGGTGAATTCTTAAGAGTTGATATTAATGGCGATGGTTATGGCGCATTAGGTGCTATGATGCAGACTGTTAAGTGGACATACTATGGAAATGATGCAACAAGAACAAATGTAGTTGCTACATATGGTACTAAATTCGCAGCAGATAACTGGATGCACAAAGTAATGGGAATCCAGCTTGGACTTACTGATTCAGCACGTTGCCAGTTACCAGCAGGATATGATGGAACAGGTTACTGGTCACTTACTGTATATGCATTAGGATATACTGATACTACAATTGATTTTGAAGCGACTGATGCTAATATCGTTAAGATTAAAGCACCTGTAAGTGATACATCAAAGCTTTCAGCAGCTATTGCAGCAGCAGATGCACTTAATGAAGCTGATTACACAGCAGAATCCTGGGCAGCTATGAAACTCGAGTATGAGGAAGCAGTCGATGCACTTGCAGTTGCAGAATATCAGGCAGATGTTGATGAGGCAACAGAGCATCTTACAGCAGCAATCAATGCATTAGTAAAGGTTGATGCAGGTACACCTTCTGGTTCAGAAGAGTCTGGAAACACAACTGATGCAGGTACATCAGATACATCTGTATCAGATGTTAAGACTGGTGATGCAGACAACATGATGGCTTACATCGTAGCAGCAGTACTTGCTTTAACAGCAGGCGCAGCAGTAACAGGCAGACGTAAGATTAAGAATGTAAGATAATTGATACGCTAAAATCTAATAAAACTATAAACAAGCCAAAGAACCGGGTCGGAGAGAATCCTTTGAGGGATTTTCTTGCGATCCGGTTCTTTATTACCTGTTAATCTTAATATCACCCATATTAACATCAGCATTTATACTTTTACCGCTGCCAGCATTATTAGTATAGCTGTGAGAATAAGTAGAATCATTAACCTTGATGTCACCTAAGTCTACAGAGAGATTAGCACTGTATTTATCAATATCCATACCGCTTATTTTCAGAGAACCCATATCGACAGAAAGGTTAAGGACATCACTGTCACAGTTTGTAAGCTTAATATCGCCCATATTGTTATCAGCAGTTAAATTCTTAACGGCAGAATCAACGATCTTAAGAGAACCCATATCAACAGAGAAATCAGCAGAAGAAGCATGTATATTGTTAACATCCATATCACCCATATTAAGGTCAGCCTGAATAGAATTAAGACTGATATTGTCAGGAATAGTAATTGTAAGTGTGCAGTCTGAGTTTTTGATATTAGTCATAAGATGTACTTTTACATGTTGTTCAATATTTAATGAAGTTCCAGAAACAGATACAGCAGGCTTAAACTTTTCAGCACCTGTATAGATAACTTCAAGCTTGTTGCCTTTCTTAATCTCAACACTGCCAAGATTCATATCAACAGATATGTCTGACACATTATCATAAATAGAAGAATTTTCAATATATTTGCCACTGGATGCCATAGTCATGCGTGTAAAAGGAGAAATGTTAAATACATTACCAAGAACGCCAATAATTATGCATATAAGTGTAATAAAATATATAATTGACAGATAAATTCGTTTCTTCATAATTACACCTCCCTGGAATCGTCTTTAAGTATACTCTTAAATATAGCATGTATTACAGCCGCAACAGGCCATATAACCCATGTTAAAGCCCATGCAAATGTGATGAAACTGGCTGACAGATATATACATGTAACGGTAGGCCAGAAAACAGACATAATAGTTGTTGCAGTATTGTTAATATATCTTACTTCTTTATTCTCCTTCTTAACATAGCTGCCGGCTACATTGTCACCATTAAGAGCAAGTAAAGTCTTACATGAAGTCTCAGCCATTGAACCGAAAACAATAAGGAATACGCCGACACTTACTATACAAATCATTGCTGCGCCGCCGATATCGTCAAGTCCCTGTATTGGGATTGTGTCAAAAACAGCAGCAGGGACAAAGCTTATGATACACATAATAATTCCCAGAGTGCGGCACACAATAGAAATGTTGCGAAGTTGTTCCTTCTTATCCTGCACATATCCGACAGTGGCATAATCGATGATACATTCGTGTTTCTTAATATAGTCGTATTTATTCATTAAAGAATTGGTTATTATAAATATGCCAACACCGCAGGCAACTATAATAAACAGAGCAACAGTGCCCATTGTCTGGAGAAAATTATTATGAAATGCACTGCAGGCTGCCGCTGGAACTACTGAGAAAATACATAAGAAAACCCCTAATGCAGTCAGAAATGCATGTCGGCTGCCGGCACTTACAAAGCTTCTGGCTTCATCCTGTGTTAAAGTGCGTCTGTTATCAACAGGAGCAGAAGACTGTCTGTTAAGTCCGAGAGTTTCTGCGAGTTCGTCAAGATTGCCGAATTCTGAGATAACAGTACCTACAGCCTCATTCTCGCTTTTACCTTCGCTGATAAGTTCATTATATTTGTCCTCCATCATGCCCCACAATTCGTCTTTAGCCTTTAAAACCTCAGTAGTTGCGGGGAGATTGGCAAACATAGTTTCAAGATAACTTTTAATAGTATCCATACATTAATTCTCCTTCACAATAAATTTTTCAATAACTTCTTTAGTGAGAGCCCACTCTTCACATTTTGACCGATAATACAGCCGTCCTTCATCAGTAATCTGATAATAGGTGCGCTTTTTTCCGCCATTCTCGCCTACACCGGGGAAAGAAGTGATATATCCGTTTTTTTCCATACGTGTAAATGCGGAGTAAAGAGTAGTTTCTTTAACAATATATTTCTCATTGGTCATGGCCTTAATCTGCTTAGAAATCTCATAACCATAAGATGGCTTATCAAGCAGAAGATACAGGATAATTGTATCGTTGTAGCCTCGTATAATGTCGCTGCTGATGCCAGCCATGCATACTCCTCCCTTCGAATTAATTGAAGGTGATGATTCACCTGATAATAAATATTAAATAAATGATAATTACTACGACAGGCGATACTACGACAGCCGTAGTACATCTGTCGTAGTATATATAACATGATATGCATAATATGTCAACAGGAGAATATAAAAATCCCTCAAAAGCAGGTAAACAGTGCTTTTGAGGGATATATTAAACATGTGGATTATTTGAAATATACTTTAGCTGCAGTAGCAGCCATGATATTTTCCTTGTCAGGTGTTGATATTTCATTGCTTAAGACAATGTAATCAATAAGGTGTCTGTAGCTGTCCTTGCACAGATTCATAGGCAGGTCGCTTCCCCACATAAGTCGGTCGCTTCCGACAAGTTCGATGGCGCGTTTAATATAATGGATTGCGTCAGGATAAGGGTATCTGGCGTCTTTACCCTGATTAGAAGGAAGGCTTGCAAGGTCGAATACAACATTGTCAAGCGTGAGTGCCTCCATTCCTTTAAGCCAGACATCTTCCTGAACAAGACCTCTTGGGGCAAGCAGATGGCACACAACAAACTGCGTGTCAGGGTGTCTCTTAATTGCGCGGGCGAGGGCTTCCGGCTGCCAGCACTCGGCAGGGTAGCGTCCAATATCGAACACAACAGTATTATTATGCATTTCAGCATATGACAGCATTTCCTCAATAACATCACCATCAAGGGGAATAGTAGGATGATAACTCATAAGACCGCTTCCAGTACTTACTTCAAATTTTACAATCTTAATTCCGAGGTCTTCAAACAAATGCTTTCTTATAGAATCAACATTTCTGCAGAATGGGTCGTAAGTAGCTGCTGCAGCAAGACGGTCAGGATATTTCTTTGCAGCCTCATAAGTGTAGAGATTCTGCGGTCCTAAGAAATTGCCCTGAAGCATAACAGCCTTGGAAACACCAGCCTCGTCCATAACCTTAAGAACCGCTTCCGGAGTTACATCATATTCACCGAGACACTCTGGTATCATCTGGAATATAGTTCCATCAGCGTAGCTTGCGTAACCTCCGCCTATGGCCTGCATTTCTCCGCTGTTTCCAAATCCATTGATGCAGCGGCATATATGAATGTGTGAGTCAATTATGTTCATAGTTAAGCCTCCTTGTTGCTAGATGTAGAAAGAATATTGAGATTATGTCCATACAGAAATTCATTAATAATTCCAATGTCATATTCACATTTGTTAATCATAATTATAATTGCAGCATCGCGGCTGACCTTGGAATACAAAGGGCTTAAGCCTGCAGTTTTTAACGCACGGTTGGTATCAGTAAGGTTCATATGGCATGCGATGCAGAGTGCAATTACTCTGTCACGGCTTGGATTGGTACGATTGCCATTAAGTATTCCGTATGCATAATTAGCTGGAATATCACTTTGTCGTATAACATCACTTAATTGAAGTCCGTAGCTTCCTATATACCTGTTAAAGAATTCGCTGACAGATATCTGTGAGTCAGTATCCTCTTCATTACGGTATCTGTTAAAATGTTCAGGCTCAACTGAACTTAAGATTTTATCAAGTTCATAAGTCGGTTTTTCGTTCATTATTAATTCCGCCTTTCACAATAGAGTACACATTTTCTATTGATATAGTGTATAATAATAAACACTAAATTACAATAAGGATGAAAATATGACTTTAGAAGAAGAGAGCAGGCTGTCATTTTACAGGGAACTGACAGTACTTGATGAAAAAAAGAATATAGTGCTGGTGCAGGATATAAGGAACAGTGAGCTTTGCGTTAAAAAGACACTTGATATATATTCGCATGATGTATATGAGCAGCTTGCCTCTATAAGAATTGAGGGCGTTCCTGCGGTAAAGGAATGTGTTGCTGATGATGGAAAGCTTATAGTAGTTGAGGAGTATGTGCAAGGCAGGAGCCTTAAGCAGGTATTAGATGAGCAGGGATTATTAAACGCGGAACAGGCATATGAAATAGCAGTCCAGCTTGTGGACATACTTGTGCGACTGCATCAGTTAGAGCCGGCAATTGTCCATAGAGACATTAAACCATCTAATATAATTATTGAAAAAAACGGACATGTGAATCTTATAGATTTTAATGCGGCAAGACATGTTAATGCAGATAAGAATGAAGATACCAGAATGCTGGGAACAGTGTATTTTGCTGCACCAGAGCAGTTTGGATTCGGGCAGTCTGATGAGCGTACGGATATATATGGTCTGGGAGCAACAATTAATTATATTATGACAGGTGACAAGCCGGGAGCAGGAATTGCAGAGTGCAGATTTTCAGATATTCTTAAGAAATGCCTTATGGTAGATGCCAAAGACAGATATCAGTCAGCAGCAGAGCTTCGCGGCGTGCTGGATATGCTAAATTATAATGCGCATACACAGGATAATGGGAAAGACAGGACAGCGTTTGGTGGGGATAATGTGGCTTTGATTGTGAGAGTGTGCGAGAATATTAAGTTCGTATTTGTTAATTGGTATAGAAAATCTCAGATAAGTAAAGGTGATGTTAATAGTTCGTGGAGAAAGTATCTTTTACCAGGTTTCAGAAGTCTTAATATTATTAGTTGCATAGCCGCACTAATATGGTACGCAGTAATAGTTATGCTGACATTTGGACTCACGGTTTCAGATAGCAAAACAGGAACACCTGAGGCAGGTGGTAAACTTATTATATATAAGATAGCAGCTTTTATTATTATGTTAGTACAGACTCTTTGGTTTGGTAATTATCTT
>OHMF01000868.1_pt1 | contig 12604 bp, 7 predicted proteins | sample 1569181 | NCBI WGS metagenome assembly OHMF01 (sample SAMEA3879559, study PRJEB24766) | human gut metagenome | biome: human-associated habitat; feature: feces | place: USA | collected 1985/1987
CAGGCTATCAGCCGTGTGATTAATTCGAAGAATGCGTTGCCTATTTTGGATTGTTTCCTCTTTGAACTGCAAGACGGAACCTTGTCTGCAACTGTTTCCGACAGTGAAACGACGATGGTCACTACGGTCGAAGTGAATGAAAGTGATATGGACGGCCGTTTTGCCGTCACAGCCAAAACCCTTTTGGACGCTTTGAAGGAAATTCCCGAACAACCGTTGACTTTTGAAATCAATACGGATTCCCTTGAAATCACGGTACAGTATCAGAACGGTAAATACAGCCTGATGGGGCAGAATGCGGACGAGTTCCCGCAGTCTGCCATGTTGGGTGACAATGCCGTACGTGTGGAAATGGATGCACAAGTGTTGCTGGGTGGTATCAACCGTGCCGTGTTTGCTACGGCTGATGACGAGCTTCGTCCCGTGATGAACGGTATCTATTTCGATATCACAACGGAGGACATCACGATGGTGGCATCAGACGGTCATAAGCTGGTGCGCTGCAAGACACTGGCCGCCAAAGGTAACGAACGTGCCGCCTTTATCCTGCCCAAGAAGCCGGCTTCGCTGATGAAGAATCTGCTGCCGAAAGAACAAGGCATGGTGACTATCGAGTTCGACGAACGCAACGCTGTGTTCACACTGGAAAGCTACCGCATGGTGTGCCGTCTTATCGAAGGACGCTATCCCAACTACAACTCTGTGATTCCGCAGAACAACCCTTATAAAGTGACGGTAGACCGCCTGCAACTGCTCGGTGCTTTGCGCCGCGTGTCCATCTTCTCCTCGCAGGCAAGCAGCCTTATCAAGCTCCGTATGCAGGAGAATCTGATTGTCATCTCCGCACAGGACATCGACTTCTCTACATCGGCCGAAGAAACACTGGTTTGCCAATATGCGGGCAATCCGATGAGCATCGGTTTCAAGTCCACTTTCCTGATTGACATTCTGAATAACATTTCTGCCGATGAAATCGTTATCGAACTGGCAGATCCTTCACGTGCAGGTGTCATTATTCCGGTAGAGCAGGAAGAGAACGAAGACTTGCTGATGTTGCTGATGCCGATGATGCTGAATGACTGATGAATATTAGCAATCGGATTATGAGCTACGAGCTACAAGTGGCTGCGCAATTATGCCGCACGGTACTTGTAGCTCGTGGCTTGTAAGTTAAACTTATAATTTATAGCTCATAGCCAGAGCTTATAAAACGAAAAAACAATGAAATTGAATCTGAAAAATCCGATAGTCTTTTTTGATTTGGAGACTACGGGTACCAATATCAACTCAGACCGAATTGTCGAAATCTGTTACCTCAAGGTATATCCCAACGGGAATGAGGAGTCCAAAACCATGCGTATCAACCCCGAAATGCCCATTCCTGCCGAAGCATCTGCCGTTCATGGCATCTACGATGCCGATATAGCCGACTGCCCCACATTCAAGGAAGTGGCGCGCAACATTGCCAATGACATTGAAGGATGCGACTTGGCGGGCTTCAACTCCAACCGTTTTGATATCCCCGTCCTGGCGGAAGAGTTCCTTCGTGCCGGTGTGGACATTGACATGAGCCGCCGCAAGTTTGTGGACGTGCAGGTCATTTTCCACAAGATGGAGCAACGCACGCTGTCTGCTGCCTATAAATTCTATTGCGGCAAGAATCTGGAAGACGCCCATACGGCAGAGGCTGATACACGTGCCACCTACGAAGTGCTGATGTCGCAGTTGGACCGCTATCCGGAGTTGCAGAATGACGTGGCTTTCCTTGCCGACTATTCCAGCTTCAACAAGAATGTGGACTTTGCCGGTCGTATGGTCTACGATGACAAAGGTGTGGAAGTATTCAACTTCGGCAAGTACAAGGGCATGTCGGTATCCGATGTCCTGAAGCGCGATCCCGGCTATTACAGCTGGATTCTGAACAGTGATTTTACCCTGAATACCAAAGCCACGCTGACCAAGATACGTCTGCGTGAAATGACTCAGAAATAAATGGCAAATATACTGAAAGGGAAGAAAATAGTATTGGGCATTACGGGCAGCATTGCCGCCTATAAAGCATGCTATATTATTCGCGGACTGATTAAGCGTGGTGCAGAGGTGCAGGTGGTCATTACGCCTGCCGGAAAAGAATTTATTACCCCTATCACGCTCTCTGCCCTGACCAGCAAACCGGTTATCAGTGAGTTCTTTGCCCAACGCGATGGCACCTGGAACAGCCATGTGGACCTCGGTCTGTGGGCAGATGCCATGCTGATAGCCCCGGCTACGGCTTCCACCATCGGCAAGATGGCGAATGGCGTGGCAGACAATATGCTGATTACCACCTATCTTTCCGCCAAAGCTCCGGTGTTTGTGGCGCCTGCCATGGACCTGGACATGTATGCCCATCCTTCCACCCAAAAGAATCTGGATACACTCCGCTCTTATGGAAACCACATCATAGAACCTGCTACGGGAGAACTCGCCAGCCATCTGGTGGGGAAAGGCCGTATGGAGGAGCCGGAGAATATCATCCGCCACCTGGAAATGTACTTTGCTGCCAAAGAGGGCGACCTGGTGGGCAAGACAGTGATGATAACCGCAGGACCTACTTATGAGAAGATAGACCCGGTGCGCTTCATCGGCAACTATTCTTCCGGCAAGATGGGACTTGCCCTGGCAGATGAATGTACCGCCAGAGGGGCCAAGGTGATACTGATTGCCGGTCCGGTGCAGCAAGGCACTTACTTCCCGATGCACCAGTACTATGCGGTAGAGTCGGCGCAGGAGATGTTCGAGGCTGCATCTGCCGCCTTTGTCCATGCCGATGCCGCCATCTTGACGGCTGCCGTGGCAGACTACACCCCCGAACAAGTGGCGGATGAGAAAATCAAGCGCGAAAAGACCGGGGAGATGAGTTTGAACTTGAAACCTACCCGCGACATAGCCGTTTTCTTAGGTAATCTGAAGAACGATACAGAGCACCAACGGCGCCTCCTCGTAGGCTTTGCCCTTGAGACTCATAACGAGCAGATGAATGCGGAAGACAAGCTCAACCGCAAGAATCTGGACTTCATCGTGCTGAACTCCCTGAACGACAAGGGAGCCGGTTTTCGTTGCGATACCAATAAAATCAGTATCATAGACCACCAGGGAAAGACGGACTACCCCTTGAAGTCCAAAGCCGAAGTGGCTGCCGACATCGTAGACCGTCTGGTGAAAGATTTAAATAGTAAATAGTAAATCGTCAAATTGTCAATATCCTTATGTTGCGTTCGCTTTACATACAGAATTATGCGCTTATTGAAAAGCTCGATATCAGCTTCAGCAGCGGTTTCTCGGTGATAACGGGTGAGACCGGTGCTGGAAAATCCATTATTCTGGGTGCCATCGGTCTGCTGCTGGGACAGCGTGCCGATGTGAAAGCCATTCGTGTAGGAGCTTCGAAGTGCATTATCGAGGCCCGTTTTGATATTTCCGCTTACGGTATGCAGCCTTTCTTTGAGGAGAATGAGTTGGAGTACGAGGAAGAATGCATCCTGCGCCGCGAGGTGTCCGCTTCGGGCAAGAGCCGGGCATTCATCAATGACACGCCTGCTTCATTGGCTCAGATGAAGGAGTTGGGAGAACAGCTGATTGACGTGCATTCCCAGCATCAGAACCTATTGCTGAACAAGGAAGGGTTTCAGTTGAATGTACTGGACATCTTGTCGCATAACGAAGAGGCCTTGTCTGCTTACCAGCATATCTTCGGAGCATGGAAGCAGGCACAGCAGGATTTGGAGGCCCTTGTTGCCCGTGCCAATCAGGATAAGTCGGACGAAGACTATATCCGTTTCCAACTGGAACAGTTGGAAGAGGCACACTTGTCTGCCGGTGAGCAGGAGGAGCTGGAGCAAGAGGCAGATACGCTGAGTCATGCGGAAGAGATAAAGGCCGGACTCTATCGGGTAGGGCAGACGCTCTACTCGGACGAAGGAGGCTTGTTGTCCGGGCTGAAGGAATGCCTGAATACGATGCTCGGCCTGCAGAGGGTTTATCCGGTTGCCGGGGAACTTGCCGAACGCATGGAAAGCACTTATATCGAGTTGAAGGATATTTCGCAGGAAGTGTCGGGTAAGGAGGATGAAATAGAGTTCAACCCCGAACGTCTGGATGAAGTGAACGAACGTCTGAACTTGATTTATACGCTCCAACAGAAGCACCGCGTTTCCACTGTCGGTGAACTTCTGGCGCTGACGGATGAATACGCCGCCAAACTCTCCGCCATCACTTCGTCCGACGAGCACATCGAGGAACTGAAAGCGCGTTGCGACGCTTTATATAATAAGGTGAAAAAGCAGGCTGCCGTCCTCACCAAGGCGCGTACTGCCGCTGCCCGTGAAGTGGAGAAGCAGATGGCTGCGCGGCTGGTTCCGTTGGGCATGCCCAATGTCCGTTTCCAGGTAGAGATAGGTGCCCGCAAAGAGCCGGGCATACACGGGGCGGATACTGTGAACTTCTTGTTTTCCGCGAATAAGAACGGGGCATTGCAAAGCGTCTCCTCCGTAGCTTCAGGTGGTGAAATAGCCCGCGTCATGCTCTCCATTAAAGCAATGATAGCCGGTGCCGTCAAGCTTCCTACCATTGTATTCGACGAAATAGATACCGGAGTCTCCGGCGAGATAGCCGACCGCATGGCGGATATCATGCAGGAGATGGGCGAGCAGGACCGCCAGGTAATCAGTATCACCCATCTGCCCCAGATTGCTGCCCGCGGACGCGCCCATTATAAGGTGTACAAGCAGGACAACGAGACGGAAACAAACAGTCACATCCGTCGTCTGACCGACGATGAACGTGTGGAAGAAATAGCCCATATGCTGAGTGGTGCTAAGCTGACCGAAGCCGCACTGAACAATGCCAGAGCATTGCTGGAAGTATCAAATAGTAAATAGTAAATCGTCAAATAGTAAATACCCATATATGGTTGATAACAGTGAAATGATTTTCGGCGTTCGTGCCGTGATAGAAGCCATTCAGGCAGGAAAAGAGATAGACAAGATATTGGTAAAGAAGGACATTCAGAGTGATTTGTCAAAAGAGCTGTTCGCTGTCTTGAAAGGGACTTTGATACCGGTACAGCGCGTTCCGGTGGAACGCATCAACCGCGTGACACGGAAGAATCACCAGGGAGTAATTGCCTTCATCTCTTCAGTCACTTACCAGAAGACGGAGGACTTGGTACCTTTCCTTTTCGAGCAGGGCAAGAATCCTCTGTTTGTGATGCTTGACGGCATCACGGATGTCCGCAATTTCGGTGCCATTGCCCGTACTTGCGAGTGTGCGGCGGTAGATGCCGTGATTATCCCTGCACGGAACAGTGTATCTGTCAACGCAGATGCCATGAAAACCTCGGCAGGAGCCTTGCACACTTTGCCCGTTTGCCGCGAACACAGCCTGAAAGAGACCCTGCAATTCCTCAAGAATAGTGGTTTCCATATCGTGGCAGCCACGGAGAAAGGCGATTACGACTATACCAAAGCCGACTATACCGGTCCGATGTGCATCATTATGGGTGCCGAAGACAAGGGGGTGTCCTATGACAACCTGGCGTTGTGTGACGAGTGGGTGAAGATTCCCATGTTGGGAACCATCGAGTCCCTCAATGTTTCCGTTGCAGCCGGCATTTTGATTTATGAAGCGGTAAAACAAAGAACCAACTAAGATATGAAAAAGAAATTGCTGTTGATGCTCACTCTCTGTTTATTGGCTCAGTGGAGTGTGGCACAAGCCCCGAAGTGGGTAGACAAAGCCAAACGTGCCGTTTTTTCGGTGGTGACCTACGACCAGAACGATAAGATACTGAATACTGGAAACGGCTTTTTTGTCACTGAAGATGGCGTTGCGCTTTCTGACTACACCTTGTTCAAAGGTGCCCAGCGCGCCGTTGTGATGAGCTCGGACGGAGCACAGATGCCGGTGGAGGCCATTATGGGGGCCGATGACATGTACGATGTTGTCAAGTTCCGTGTCGGCATCCCCGGAAAGAAAGTCACGGCACTCACTTTGGCTGCTGTGGCTCCGGCCGTCGGTGCGGATGTATATCTGCTGCCTTATTCCACCCAGAAGGACCGTTCCTTCACTGCCGGGAAAGTAAAGGAAGCTGATAAGATTTCCGGTAACTATTCCTATTATACACTTGATATGCGTTTGAAGGACAAGATGGTGAGTTGTCCGCTGATGACTGTGGACGGGCAGGTCTTCGGCCTTGCGCAGAAGTCCTCCGGACAAGACACGGCTACCATCTGCTATGCCATTGATGCCAATTTCGCCATGTCGCAGAATATCTCCGCATTGTCTTATGGAGATATGTCATTGAAGGGCATCGGTATTAAGAAGGCATTGCCCGATACCGAAGAGCAGGCTTTGGTGTTCCTCTACATGGCTTCTTCCCAACTGTCTCCGGAGAAGTATATGGAGACTCTGAACGATTTCATTGCACAATATCCTGCCAGTGCCGACGGTTATCTGCGCCGTGCTTCCCAGCATCTGTTCATGTCCCGTGAAGATGCTTCCATGGATAAGGTCGCCGCAGATATGGATAAGGCTTTGGAGGTTGCCGCAAAGAAAGATGATGTGTATTACAACCGGGCCAAGATAATCTATAATTATGCATTGGGCAAGCCCGAGAAAGTTTATAAGGACTGGTCGCTCGACAAGGCTCTGGACGAGGTACGGAAAGCGATAGCCATTGACGAGCTTCCGGTTTATGTCCAGTTGGAGGGTGACATCCTGTTTGCCAAGCAGGACTATCCGTCGGCATTTACCAGCTATGATAAAGTGAATAAGACAATTCTGGCCTCTCCGGCTACCTTCTTCAGTGCTGCCAAGACCAAGGAACTGATGCAGGCGCCTGCCGAAGAGGTACTGGCTCTGATGGACAGTTGTGTGGCCCGCTTTACCCAGCCCTATACGGAGGAAGCCGCCCCTTACTTGCTGGAGCGTGCCCAGGCCCGTATGAATGCAGACCAGGCGCGTAATGCCATGTTGGATTATGATGCCTATTACAATGCCGTGAACGGTAAAGTGAACGACATGTTCTACTATTACCGTGAGCAGGCTGCTTTGAAGGCCAAGCAGTACCAGCGTGCGCTGGACGATATGGCGAAAGCCATCGAACTGAATCCGGAGGATTTGACTTACCGTGCCGAACTGGCAGTGGTGAATCTTCGCGTGGGACGTTACGAAGAGGCGTTGAATGTGCTGAAGGCTGCTCTGGAGAAAGACCCTAAGTATGCCGAGGCCTACCGTCTGATGGGTATCGCCCAGCTGCAGATGAAGAAGGACAAGGAAGCTTGTGCCAGCTTTGCCAAGGCAAAGGAATTGGGTGACCCCAATGTGGATGCTTTGATTGAGAAGCATTGCAAGTAAAGGGATGGGATAGAATAAAGGCTCTGCTTTCGCAAGCAGAGCCTCTGTTTTGGGGAACTCCCCCGTGTTAAATGAGTTAAGTCTAGGTATAACAGGTTATGAGTGAAATTACGTTGTTTTATTTATAAAATGCGTGGATTTCCGGAATACTGCATATACTTCGGATTTTTTTTATTTCAAAAAAGAAAATAGACTCGATTATTAATAAAAACAAACTTTGACAATCATGAAGAAAGTGATTTGCAGCCAGAAGGCACCGGGCGCCATAGGCCCTTATAGCCAGGCTATCGAAGCCAGTGGAATGGTATTTGTATCAGGTCAGTTGCCTATTGATGCAGCTACCGGAGTGATGGCTGAAGGTACGGAAGCGCAAGCCCGCCAGTCCTTGGAGAATATAAAGCATATCCTGGAAGAGGCAGGTCTGAGCATGGCGAATATTGTGAAGACAACCGTTTTTCTGGCAGACATGTCCTTGTTCGCTGATATGAACAAGGTATATGCCACCTATTTTGACGGTGCTTTCCCGGCACGTTCGGCTGTGGCAGTGAAGGCGTTGCCCAAAGATGCCTTAGTAGAGATTGAGTGCATCGCGGTTCGCTAACAAGTCGGCCACAATGAAACTGCTGCCTCCCACGAAGATGAAATCTTCCGGGAGGCTTTTTTCTTGTGCGGCCCGCACGGCGGCAGGTACGTCAGGATAGCAATGCCCTTTCAGGCCAGCTGCTGCGGCCAGCTCCTGCAGTTCGCTTTCGGGCAATGCCCGCTTCACGCTGGCTTTGGTGAAGTAGTAGGTCGCTTCCCGGGGTAGCAAGGCCAGTACCCCCCGTATATCCTTGTCATTCACCATGCCTATGACGATGTGTAGCTGTCGGTAAGTCTGTTGCTTCAGTTGTTCTGTAATGTAGGTGATGCCTCCCACATTGTGGCCGGTGTCACAAATCAGGGTGGGCGAGTCCTGCAGTTTTTGCCAGCGTCCCATCAAGCCCGTCAGTTCCGCCACACGGGCAAAGCCACTGCGCACTGCTTGTCCGTCCAGCCGGTAGCCGGCTTCTTTCAGTAGCGGGAGGGCGGTGAGTACGGTCCGGGCATTTTTCTGCTGGTAGAGCCCTTTCAGTTCGTATTCTATTCCGGGATAGTCTTCACGGTCATTCTCCTCGGCAAAGTAGATGGGAGCACCCGTTGTCTGTGCTTTTTCCAGAAATACCGGTTTCGTTTCGGGAGTGGTCTCGCCGATTACAACGGGGATACCGCTTTTAATGATTCCTGCCTTCTCTCCTGCGATTTTTGCCAAGGTGTCCCCCAGGAATTGGGTATGGTCAAAACTGATGTTGGTGATGATGCATACATCCGGACGGATGATATTGGTGCAGTCCAGGCGTCCGCCGAGTCCCACCTCGATTACGGCTACATCCACCTTTTCATCGGCAAAGTAGCGGAAGGCCATGGCGGTGGTCAGCTCAAAGAAAGAGGGATGGAGGGGTTCGAAGAAGCCACGTTCCTGCTCTACAAAACGGATGACGTATTCCTCGGGTATAGGCTGTCCGTTAATCCGGATGCGCTCCCGGAAATCCACCAGATGGGGCGAGGTATAGAGCCCGACCCTGTATCCTGCCTCTTGCAGTATGGCGGCAAGCGTATGCGAGCAGGAACCCTTTCCATTGGTACCGGCCACATGAATGCTGCGGAAACTGCGGTGGGGATGTTCGAAGTGTGCGTCCAGGGTCAGAGTGTTTTCCAATCCTTCCTTGTATGCTGAGCCGCCCACTTGCTGAAACATGGGCACACTGTTATATAAGTAAGTTAAAGTGTCCTGATAATCCATCTTTTATAATATTTAACGGAGAAGCAATCCTTTCTCCCTATTAATTTGTTATCTTTAAAAGCGACAAAGATAATGCAAACCGGACGCAATCAAGCTTGCTTGAAATTGCTTGCAGTGTAGCTTATCTTAAGCTTATGCAAAGGTATTAACAATTTAAATCTAACGTGTATGGGAGCTAAGAAAAATTTTGTGATTGATACGAATGTGATTCTTCACGATTATAACTGTTTGAAGAATTTTCAAGAGAATGACATTTATCTTCCCATCGTAGTCCTTGAAGAACTGGACAAATTCAAGAAAGGTAATGAGCAGATTAATTTCAATGCGCGTGAGTTTGTCCGTGAGCTAGATTTGATTACCGATGACAATCTGTTCACCAAAGGGGCGCCATTGGGAGAGGGCTTGGGCCGTCTGTTTGTGGTGGCAGGCATGGTGGACTCTCCCCGGGTACGTGATTCCTTTCCCGAACGCATCCCCGACCATCAGATTCTGTCGGTAGTGGACTGGCTTTCCACCAAAAAGCCTAAAATGAAAACCATCCTTGTCACGAAAGACGTGAATCTGCGCATGAAGGCGCGTTCCATCGGTCTGCTGTGCGAAGACTACATCAATGATAAGGTAATCAATGTGGATATATTCGAAAAGTCGAATGAAGTGTTCGAGGGTATTGACCCTGCGCTGATAGACCGCATTTATTCTTCCAAAGAAGGACTGGACATCAACGAGTTCGATTTTAAGGACATCATTCGTCCCAACGAATGCTTTGTGCTGAAGAGTGACCGCAGCAGTGTGCTTGCACGTTATAATCCCTTTACCCATTCGATTTGCCGGGTCAACAAGACAAAGAACTATGGCATTGAACCGCGTAATGCCGAGCAGAGCTTTGCTTTTGAGGTGCTGAACGACCCGAATATCAAGCTGGTTGCCCTGACCGGTAAGGCGGGAACCGGTAAGACCCTGCTGGCACTGGCCGCCGCATTGGGAAAACTTACCGACTACAAGCAGATTCTTCTGGCACGTCCCATCGTGGCCTTATCCAATAAAGACCTTGGATTCCTTCCCGGTGATGCCAATGAGAAAGTGGCTCCTTACATGCAGCCTTTGTTCGATAATTTGAATGTAATCAAGCATCAGTTCGCTGCCAATTCCTCTGAAGTGAAACGCTTGGAGGATATGCAAAAAAGTGAACAATTGGTCATCGAGGCATTAGCCTTTATCCGTGGGCGCAGCTTGAGCGAAACCTACTGTATTATCGATGAAGCCCAGAACCTGACCCCACATGAGATTAAGACCATCATCACCCGTGCCGGCGAAGGTACAAAAATGGTGTTTACCGGTGATATTCAGCAGATAGACCAACCCTATCTGGACAGTCAGTCCAACGGGCTTGTCTATATGATAGACCGCATGAGAGACCAGAATTTGTTTGCCCATGTCAATCTGGTGAAAGGGGAGCGCAGCCAGTTGAGCGAGTTGGCAAGTAATCTGATGTAGCGGATACCGCATTTTCCGGGGCAAAACTATTTCTATCCCGCTTTCTGACTGTTAAAACGGGGGAGGTGGGATGGTTTCTTTATAGACGATAAATAATTGTTATAACATTTTTTTATCGATTTATTGTCTGTTTTGACTAAAATAGTGTATCTTTGCCTCGCCTAAAACAAAACTGTCAAGCGAAATGAAGCGAAATTTTTTTCATCGGTATCTTTCCGCGAAAGTGCTTCCGATATGGACTATTCTGTTAATTGATGTATTTATCATCGTCATATCCAGTCTGTTGGCCTATGCTCTCCGATATGATTTCAGAAGCATTTTTTTGGAATCCTCTACCATTGACAAGACCATTTTATGGACGGTTGTTGTCAACTTGATTTTCTTCCGTGTTTTCCGTACGTATTCCAATGTACTGCGCTTTTCCTCCTTTGTGGATATCATGCGCATTTTTGTGTCATTGACGGTGTCGTATGCACTGCTGATGATAACGAGCGTTCTGACGGAAAGCTATTTGGAGTTTAACCTGGCTCCGGTCAGCGTGCTGTTCATGTCCTATATCATCAGCTTTGCCATGATGGCATGTTCCCGTGTGATTGTCAAGACTTTCTTCGAGGCGCTGAACTTCGACGGCACCCATAGTGCCAATGTGTTCATTTACGGTGCCAAGGAAGCCGGGGTCAATATTGCCAAGGCATTGCGTGTCAATCTGCGCAACCACTACCGTCTGCGCGGATTCATTGCGGACGAACCTGAGCTTATCAACAAGGTGATGATGGGTGTCAGGGTGTTCCCCAACGATGATACGCTGATTGATGTGCTGAACGACCGCGATGTGCAGACCATCATCATTTCTCCTGCCAAGATGGAGGAACTGAAGAAGTCCGACATGGCTGACCGCCTGCTGGTGCACAACATCAAACTGATGACCGCGCCTCCTTTGAGCGAGTGGAACGGTCAGGCGCTGAGCCGCACACAGTTGAAGGAAATTCAGATTGAGGACCTGCTTCAGCGCAATCCTATCGAGATAGATATCCATAAGGTTGCCTCTCATCTGGAGGGCAAGCGTGTGATGATTACGGGCGCCGCCGGCTCCATCGGCAGTGAAATCATGCGCCAGGTGGCTTCGTTCAATCCCTATAAACTTATTTTAGTGGACCAGGCCGAGACCCCTCTGCACGACATCCGTCTGGAACTTCAGGACCGTTGGCGCGACATCGATGCCGAGACCATCATAGCCGACATCTCCAATGCCACGCGCATGGAGGATATCTTCAGGGAGTTCAAGCCCCAGTATATTTTCCATGCGGCCGCCTACAAGCATGTGCCGATGATGGAGGACAACGTTTCCGAGTCCATCCAGGTGAACGTATTCGGCACGCGCACCGTTGCCGATCTTGCCGTGAAATACGGTGCCGAGAAGTTTGTGATGATTTCTACGGACAAGGCTGTTAACCCTACAAACGTGATGGGCTGTTCCAAGCGTATTTGCGAGATTTATGTGCAGTCTCTTGCGAAGAAGTTGCAGAAGGAGGGAGGCCATGCCACTCAGTTCATCACTACGCGTTTCGGCAATGTGCTGGGTTCCAACGGTTCTGTCATTCCCCGTTTCCGCGACCAGATTCAGCGTGGCGGTCCGGTGACAGTGACCCATCCTGAGATAATCCGTTACTTCATGACCATTCCCGAAGCTTGCCGCCTTGTTCTTGAGGCCGGCAGTATGGGCAACGGCGGTGAAATCTACATCTTCGACATGGGTAAGCCGGTGAAGATTGTGGACCTTGCCAAGCGTATGATCAGCCTTTCCGGACGTACGGATGTGAAGATTGAATTTACCGGTCTCCGTCATGGCGAGAAGCTCTACGAGGAACTCTTGAATGTGAAGGAGCTTACAAA
>OHMF01000874.1_pt1 | contig 12546 bp, 8 predicted proteins | sample 1569181 | NCBI WGS metagenome assembly OHMF01 (sample SAMEA3879559, study PRJEB24766) | human gut metagenome | biome: human-associated habitat; feature: feces | place: USA | collected 1985/1987
ACAATTTATGAAACATATGATACAGCCATTTGGAATTGACATGCATAAAAATGTTCTTACAGACACAAAAGCAGTTAAGCATATGCATTTTTACGAAGCAGATAAAACTAATACCATCCTTAACATCTCATTTATTCCATCATCCACTACAGAATGGATAATATGTTACAACGATAATAATGACATATCTGAATTCATATGTATCGGATGTCAGAACATATTTACAACACTTTCTCTTAAAGAATTTGACCATTATTTCGGGATAAGATTCGACAACACTGGCTGCTACTTTAATAAAGGCTGTGATATTAAGACTTATCCCGTCAACATTACAGACAATATATTCCGTTATGAGCCAGCCCCTCAATCGTATGAGATGCAGCTAATAAAGGATTTTCACAATTCTTCATCCTTTAAAGACAGAATTACACTTTTTAAAGCATTTGTTACAGATTGCAAGACCTTCTGCCCTGTTTCTGAAAATATTGAGAAACTTAACAGACTTATATATTCAGGTACCAGTACTGTTGCAGAATTATCAGAAGAATCAGAATATTCTGTAAGACATATATCAAGGCTTTACAACGAAGTCTATGGTATTGGTGCGAAGGATTTTATCAAAATGTACAGATTCCAGAATGTTCTGGCTGAGATAATTGCCAATCCCGACCGCGATAACAGCTTCTTTATCGAGGGTACCGGTTATTCAGACCAGGCTCATTTCCAGAGGGAATTCAAAGCATTTACAGGAACCACTCCTAAACAGTACATAAAGCTTATTAAGAATTTTTAATATCCATAAAAGAGGTGACAGTCTCCGTTCTGTCGGACTGCCACCTCTTTTTATTAATCACCATCAGTTAATATGAAATCACTCATAACTGTATTGCATATATCAATGCCATATTCTGATAGCTTCAACATATCTGCCTGTCTTGTTAAAAGTCCCTTATTAATATTGCTCTCTATCTCTTTTTCATAGACTTTTTCAATTGGCATTCCGAATCTGTTCTGAAAATCCTTCACATCAACTCCTGCAACCTTTCTTAGTCCAAGAAACATGAATTCTTCCATTGCATCTTCTTTAGTCAGTATTTCAATATTTTCATGAAGTTTTCCTATATCACCGTTAAGCTCTATATACTTCTTGACATCTCTTATGTCGGAATACCGCACATTCTCTGTAAATCCCGCTGCCGAACACCCAAAGCCATAATACTCTCCTCTGTTCCAATACAGAAGATTATGCCTGCATTCAAAGCCCGGTCTGCTATAATTGGATATTTCGTATCTTTCATACCCTGCATTTCCAAGAATCTGCTTCGTTATATGGTACATGCACCTGTCCTCTTCCTCATCAGGAACCGGCGGAAACTTATCAATATTATCAGCCAGATAAGTGCCTTCCTCAAGAATAAGGCTATATACCGATATATGCTCTGGCTGTAATGCCGTCACCATGTCAAATGTATTATTAAGTGACTTTTCAGTCTGCCCCGGAATAGCAGACATAAGGTCAACATTAATATTATTAAAGCCTGCAGCCCTTGCCAGTCTGAAGCTTTCCTCAAACTGTTCAAATGTGTGTATTCGCCCAAGCATTTTTAATTCATTATTATCAGCAGACTGTAAGCCAAAGCTTAACCTGTTCACTCCTGCGGCTCTGTATTCTGAAAGCCTGCTTTCATTAACTGTTCCCGGATTACATTCCATTGTTATCTCAGCATCATCCAAAACATCAAAACAATCCCTGACAGCAGCTAATATGTCAGCTATACAGCCATCAGGCAGTACTGACGGAGTACCTCCGCCAAAGAATATGGATGTTATCTTATCTTTTACCTGCCCATCTGCTGTATTTCTGATTTCATTAATAAGTGCCTTAGTGTAAGCATATTTTACAGCATCACCAGCCGGAGCAGACAGGAAATCACAATATATACATTTGTGTACACAAAAAGGGATATGTATATATATCCCTTTTTCATATGTTTTATTCATCATCTAACTTTAATACGCTCATAAACGCCTTCTGTGGAATCTCTACATTACCAATCTGGCGCATACGCTTCTTTCCTTCCTTCTGCTTCTCAAGAAGTTTCTTCTTTCTTGAGATATCACCACCGTAACATTTTGCAAGTACATCTTTTCTGAGTGCCTTGACAGTTTCTCTTGCAATTACCTTGCTTCCGATAGCTGCCTGAATAGGAATCTCAAACTGCTGTCTTGGAATCTCTTCCTTGAGCTTCTCACACATTTTACGGCCTCTCTCCTCAGCATTGCCGGCAAATACAATGAATGAAAGTGCATCAACTTCTTCTTTGTTAATAAGAATATCAAGCTTGACAAGCTTAGAACGCTCATACCCCTTCATCTCATAATCAAATGATGCATAACCTCTTGAGCGTGATTTAAGTGCATCAAAGAAATCATATATAATCTCATTAAGAGGAAGGTCATACTTAAGCAGTGCCCTTGTCTGCTCAATATATTCCATTCCATTATATATGCCTCGTCTTTCCTGACAAAGCTTCATAATAGGTCCGACGAATTCTGTTGTAACCATAATCTCAGCACTTACCATAGGCTCTTCCATATAATCAATCTCAGAAGGGTCCGGCATATTAGACGGATTAGTAAGGTCAATTACATCTCCGTTCGTCTTGTGAACCTTATATATAACGCCCGGTGCTGTTGTTACAAGGTCAAGATTATATTCTCTTTCAAGTCTCTCCTGTATAATCTCTAAATGAAGAAGTCCTAAGAATCCGCATCTGAAGCCAAATCCGAGTGCAATAGATGTCTCCGGCTCAAACTGCAGGGCTGCGTCATTAAGCTGCAGCTTTTCAAGTGCATCTCGTAAATCCTGATACTTGGCGCCATCTGCCGGATATAATCCGCAGTAAACCATAGGATTAACCTTCTTGTAACCAGGAAGCGGCTGCTCACATGGTCTGTCATTATCAGTAACTGTATCACCAACTCTTGTATCTCTTACATTCTTGATACTTGCTGTAATATAGCCAACCATTCCTGCTGTAAGCTCATCGCATGGAATAAAACGGCCTGCACCGAAATATCCAACCTCAACGACCTCTTCTACAGCTCCGGTTGCCATCATTCTTATCTTAGTACCCTTCTTGACAGTACCTTCTTTAATTCTTACAAATATGATAACACCCTTATATGCATCATATAACGAATCAAATATAAGCGCTGAAAGTGGTGCGGAAGCATCTCCTGATGGTGCCGGAATCTTAGTTACAATCTGTTCAAGAACCTCTTCAATATTAATTCCGTTCTTGGCTGATATAAGCGGTGCATCCTGTGCCTCGATTCCTATAACATCCTCAATTTCTTCAATAACTCTTTCAGGTTCTGCACTTGGAAGGTCTATCTTATTAATTACCGGAAATACATCAAGGTCATGGTCCAATGCAAGATATACATTAGCCAGTGTCTGTGCCTCAATTCCCTGTGCGGCATCTACTACAAGTATTGCACCATCACAGGCTGCAAGTGCTCTTGACACCTCATAATTAAAGTCGACATGTCCCGGAGTATCAATAAGATTGAATATATATTCCTGTCCATCTGATGCCTTATATACAGTTCTTACTGTCTGTGCTTTAATTGTAATTCCTCTTTCTCTCTCAAGATCCATGTTATCAAGAATCTGCTCCTGCATCTCTCTTGATGTGAGAAGTCCGGTTTTTTCAATTATTCTGTCAGCCAGTGTTGACTTACCATGATCAATATGTGCAATAATACAAAAATTTCTTATGTTCTTCTGATTAATTCCTGCCATTAATATAACCCCGCTTGTTTTAAATATTCTAATATGCCATCCGCTATGGCCTGTGCTGTATTGTCTTTTCCTGTTGTTACTTTCTTTAAGTCAGACGCATTAGTTATGAAGCCCATATTAATTATACAGCTTGTGCATTTGCAATGGGCATTAATATAATAATTATCCTTTGCAGCTGCAACTGTACCTGTCTTAACACCACGGTTCTTAATTCCGGTGCTGCTTTCCATATTCTTTAATATTATTCTGGAAAGTTCCACTGCCTCTGTAGGTTTTGATGTATGAATATAACTCTCTGCTCCCGAAACAGAAGCATCTGAATTATACGAATTCATTCTGAGCGACACACATACATATGCATTTGATGAATTACTTGCCTTCACACGGTCTTCATCTGTTACATCTGTATCTGTTGTTCTGGTCATGACAACATTAACGCCTTCAGCCTCCAGTTTTGACTTAACTGCAAGTGTCATATCAAGATTAATGTCTTTTTCTTTCTTTCCTGATGACCCAAGTCCGGAATCCAAGCCTCCTCATGACGCATCAAGACAGACTACCGCTTTGGAAGACGCACCCTTAGATTCTATATTCTTATTATCATTAAGATATCCGCTTGTTCTTGACTGTGTCTCTGTTTCCTTACCAGTGCCTGTTGTAGTCCTGAAGAAATCATTATACACCATTAAAGCAATTGCCAGCAAACATATAAGCGTAGCCAGTCCAAATAATTTATCTATTCTAAATGTTTTACGATGTTTCATTATAGTACCCCATTAATATTTCTTGTACTATTGTCCATAAGGAAGGGGTAAATGTCAACAACTTTTAACCATTTCTTTTCTTAACTGACGCATTATTTTCTTTTCAAGCCTTGAAATATATGATTGTGAAATTCCTAACATATCAGCAACCTCTTTCTGTGTCTTTTCTTCTCCATCCTCTGAACTCAAACCAAATCTCAAATCAACTATTATTCTTTCACGCTCCGGAAGCTGATTTATAGCTCTTTTAAGCATTTTACACTCAACCTCTGTCTCAATATCCTTATATATAATATCCTCGTCAGTTCCAATAATGTCTGACAGCAGCAGTTCATTGCCATCCCAGTCAACATTAAGAGGTTCATCTATTGAGACTTCCGCCTTAATCTTACTGTTTCTTCTAAGATACATAAGAATCTCGTTTTCTATGCATCTTGAGGCATATGTCGCGAGTTTGATATTCTTGTCTTTATCATACGAATTAATTGCCTTGATAAGTCCAATTGTTCCAATTGATATTAAATCCTCTACTCCAACCCCGGTATTGTCGAATTTCTTCGCAATATATACTACCAGTCTTAAATTATGTTCTATCAGAGTGTGTTTTGCATCAGCATCAGAAGCCGTCCCCAGTGCTTCTATTGCGTTCTGTTCCTCACTTGCCCCAAGTGGTGCCGGCAATATATCTGTCCCACCTATATAATGTACGTCACCCTGCTTTAATAAACAAAAATTCTTTATAGAAGGCATTACCTTAAACTGAAAATGATCCGCCATCGCAACCTTTACTACCATATTTCTATCCATCCTTTTATTTTCTTCAAACTTCCGATTCTTCTACATAATCATGTCCTTCCCCAAAAGGGCATGATAATCCCCATTCTTATTAATCTGCCTAAGAGACATGCCTATAGCCGCACGTTCTCTTGTAACCATATTTTCTCCCTTGTATATATGTATATAATCTGCTGTTATGATTTCCATCATCCCACCCGAATTCCCCACACTGTTATATGGAATCAGATGATATCCAAGCTTTTGTAAGTTATCTATGTCACTGAGAATATCGCTGAAATACGTCCTTTCAACCACTGTAACAGGTCTTTTCCCAACATAATCAATAAGGCTGTTGCCTGTATCAATTATTGCGTCCATTTCAAATTCCCGTTCTGCTACGCCAATCACAATGTGTCTTTTCAAACCATCTGTTATCCTGATAGTTTTAAGTGTCTTAAGCACAATGACAACAACTATAACCGTCACAGTAAGAAAGATTACCAGTTCACTGTCAGACAGAATTACATTTCCAATAAAATACCCTGCAAATGTGTACTTTAACCAATGCATTATCCCACCTGCAAAAAGTGCAATAAGAATCATTCCTGCACCTGCTTTCAACAGATTCCTCATATAAAGCTTTAATTGTTTTGATGTTTTCTGCTTAAAGTTCTTATTTCCCGAAAGCATTATAATTGCCATGATTAATGTTACCGGACCATATGTAATGAACTTTTCAAGCAGTGCAAATCTTAGTGGAATACACACACATATGACAGCCCATACAGCTCCTAAAGTGGCAGAAATAATCATTCTGGATATTCTGGCAGAAAATTTAAATATCCAGTCTGTTATAAGCAGCACGCACAGGTTTGCCACAAGGTTTATTCCAAACAGAACATCTGCATATATAACCGTTTCGTACATCACCTCCTTGTTTTGAATCCGTTTCTTTGTTACAAGTGGAATTATATACGACATATCATGCAAAATTTGTCAAAACAACAGAGTGGGCACAAAAAAACACCGCCAGCAAACTGACGGTGTTAAATATACTTATATTAAATTATTACTTCTTATTCTTCTGTAAAAATGTTGGAATTGTAATTCCTCTGTCCTTAACCTGTGGTGTAACAGGTGATGGCTGCTTAAGTCCTGGAAGCGGAGCATCATTTGATGCCGAAGATGTTCTTGCTGCTGGCTGTGAATATGTATACTGTGGCTTAACATTAACAGTTGGTCTTGTTGCCTGTGCCATACCTGCAAATCCTGCCATAGCCTTATTAACATTACCGTCCTCAAGACCTGTTGCGATAACAGTAATTGTAGCCTGATCTGTAACGCTCTCATCATACATAGCACCAAAGATTATGTTAGCATTATCTCCTGCAAGTTCCTGAACGTAGCTTGCAGCTTCATTAGCTTCGATAAGACTGATATCACCTGAGATATTGATGATAACATGAGATGCACCCTCAATAGTTGTCTCAAGAAGTGGGCTTGTAACAGCCTGCTTAACTGCTTCGATAGCCTTGTCATCGCCTGTAGCTGTACCGATACCGATATGTGCAACACCCTTGTCCACCATAACAGTCTTAACATCAGCAAAATCAAGGTTAATAAGACCTGGAACATTGATAAGGTCTGTAATTCCCTGAACAGCCTGCTGTAACACTTCATCAGCCTTCTTTAATGCCTCTGGCATAGTTGTTCTTCTGTCTACTATCTCTAAAAGCTTGTCATTAGGAATAACGATAAGTGTATCTACATTATTTTTAAGATTTTCTATACCTGCAAGTGCATTGTTCATACGGCTTCTTGCCTCAAACTTAAATGGCTTTGTCACAACTCCAACGGTCAGGATTCCCTGCTCCTTGGCAATCTTTGCAACGACCGGTGCTGCACCGGTACCGGTACCGCCACCCATACCACAGGTAACGAATACCATATCAGCACCTTTAATTGCCTGTGTAAGTTCTTCAACATTCTCCTCTGCTGCCTTCTCACCAATCTCAGGCTGTGCGCCTGCTCCAAGTCCCTTAGTGAGCTTCTCACCTATCTGGATAGCAGTTGGAGCCTTACATAAAGTGAGTGCCTGACTATCAGTATTAATACCAATAAATTCAACTCCTCCGATATTCTCATCTATCATTCTGTTAACAGCATTATTACCTGCTCCACCTACACCAACAACTATAATCTTTGCTGATGACTCCTGGTCATTAGTCATTATCTCTAACAAGGTTGTTGCCTCCTTTAATATCTAAAAATTGCACTACATAATATATTATAATTTTTCATCTAAAATATCAACCGTTTTTTTACTTTTCACGTTTAAAAATTATAGAACTTTCATCGCCATTATAATCATCAAGATACAGTGTTCCTTTAAGTGTTCCGAATCTGGATGATAACTGCTTTAATTCAAAAAGCCTGTCTGTAAAATCCTTGCTGCTTCCAAGGCTTACCTTAACATCGCCCATATAAAGCGTAATATTATAAGAGGCATCAAAATACACTTTGTCCACATCAATATCATACTTATCAAAGCTCTGTATAAGATCAAGAATTGTATTGTATATATCTGCATTTCCCACATCAAGCTTCGTATTGATTACTATTGAATCAAACTTAAGTCCGTCAATCTGCGGAACATTTTCATATAAATCCGTTGAGCTTTCTACTACAATTCCATCTTTATCAAAATACATATTACAGCCCATGTACCTGACATAACCTACTATTGCCTTTTCATATACTGTTACATAAAGCCTGTCCGGCCAGTCCGTCTCAACATCATATTTCTGGATAAATGGTATTTTGGTGTCTTTTTGTCCAAAAATCCTGAAATATAGCAGATTAACATAATCACCACCAAATATATATTTTTTAAGTTCTTCATCCGAATAATGAGTTGAACCCACAAATTCTATTGTATCAGCCTCAAACACCTTATATGTAACACCAAAAAGCATTCCGGCAACAGCTGCAATAACTGCAAATATAATAAGGGCTTTCTTTCTTTTTCTGCCCCGTCTTTTTTTCTGGTTTACACTGTTACTATTCCTACTACCCATTATCTTTCCAACTTAATCTGACTGCTTATATTAAATACAACCCCAAGTTCAAGCAGCAAAAATACTGCCGCCGTACCTCCATAACTTATGAATGGAAGTGATACTCCCGTATTAGGTATTGTATTAGTTACAACTGCTATATTAAGAATTACCTGTATGGCAATATGTGCAAATACTCCTGTTGCAAGCATTGAACCAAACAAATCAGGTGCATTCTGTGCTATATGATTAATTCTCCATAACATTACAATAAACAGGGCAATCAGGCAGAATGCTCCAAAAAGTCCCAACTCCTCACATATAACAGAGAATATCATATCATTCTGTGATTCCGGGATATATCCAAGCTTCTGAAGACTCTTGCCAAGACCTTTGCCAAAAAGACCTCCTGAGCCTATGGCATATAACGCCTGAACTGTCTGGTATCCCTTGTCATCAATATATTTCTCAGGATTAAGCCATACAAGTATACGGTTTAATCTGAATTTTCCAGTCATATTTCCCGACACTGCCATCTTCTTTATCCATGAGTAAAATGCGCCAAAAGCCACCGCTGCCAGCCCCGTCAGTGCAACATATATTTTATATCCCGGATATGCCACAAATGTCATAACAACGGAGATAAGTGCTACAATAAGTGCGCTGCTCATATTAGAAGACAGCACATAAACAAGCAGTGCCGGTGCAAAACCGGCTATTATACATATCACTATAACAGTCCTGAATTTCTTTATGTTCTGCCCTGCTTTCACTATAAGAAATGCAGTCATGGCAATCGTTCCAATCTTTACAAGCTCCGCAGGCTGGAATTGTCCCAAACCCGGAATCTTTATCCATCTGGTAGCTCCATTTCTTGTAATTCCAAGATGAGTCTTTAAAAGGAACATGCAAAGAAGTCCGCCTATATATATTACAACTGCAAGATTCTTAAGATAATGATAATCCAAAATCTTAGTTTCAACTATCATTAAAGCAAAGCCTATTATAGTAAATATAAGCTGTTTTCTGAAATAAAATTCCGGATCACCCTCTTCAATCTGCGCTGTATAAGAGCTTGTGCTGTAAATCATTGTAAGTCCAAAGCCAACTATGAATACAAGCACAAAAAGAAGAGTGTAATCAAAGTAAAATCCATATTGTTTTCTCTTTTTTCTGTTTCTGTTATTTCTTCTATTTCTATTATTCCCCGGCATAAAGCACCGCCTTTTTACAGATTATTGACAAGATCCTTGAATATTCTTCCTCTCTGTTCGTAGTTATCGAACATTCCCCAGCTTGCACATGCAGGAGATAAAAGAACCGCATCTCCACTTACCGCATTTTTAGTACATATATCTACTACCTGTTCCATTGAATCAGCATATTCGATATTATCAAAGCCATATTTCTTACATGTATCAGCAATCTTGGCACTTGTCTGTCCTATAAGCACAAGAAGCTTAACCTTATCCTTAAACGCCTTTACATAAAGGTCGAATTCTGAACCTTTATCATAACCTCCGCCGATGAGAATTGTAGGCTTAACCATAGCCTCAATAGCCTTAACTGCTGCCTCTGGGTTAGTTCCCTTGGAATCATTATAGTAATCAACACCATTCTTAGTTGCAACATATTCAATTCTGTGTTCAACAGCCTTAAATTTCTTAACCTGTTCTATTATAATATCATCAGGAATTCCGGCAGCCTTAGTCATTGCAATTGCTGCACATACATTTTCATAGTTATGCTTTCCTAAAAGATTCATGTCATGAACATTCAACATGTCATAATCATTAGTTCCATCTGTATACTTAATCATCTCACCATCTACATATGCTCCGACTGATGGCTTTCTTTCACTTGAAAACCACACAACATCAGCCTTACACTCAGGTGCAAAGTCTGTAAGATACTTATCCTCAAGATTAAGCACACATGTATCTGCCTTAGTCTGGTTCTCACTTATTCTTTCCTTGGTCCATGCATAACATTCCATTGTATGGTGTCTGTTAAGATGGTCAGGTGTAATATTAAGAATTGCAGATACAATCGGATGGAATTCATGTACTGTCTCTAACTGGAAGCTGCTTATCTCAGCAACTGTATATGAATCCTCACTTGTCTTTAACACTTCACCTGTATATGAATTACCTATATTACCAACGACAAATGTTTTCTCATTATATGCAGCAATTATCTGTCCAACAAGCGCTGTAGTTGTTGTCTTTCCGTTAGTTCCTGTAATTGCAATAACCTTACCCTTATCATAATTATATGCAAGCTCAATCTCGCCCCATACAGGGATACCGGCATTCTTAAATGTAAGCACTATCGGACTGTCAATAGGAACACCCGGACTTATTACAAGCAGATCAATCTTCGAAAGAAGTGCCTCATCAAATGCCCCGATGATAATCTCTGCCTTGTTATCACCTAACTTCTCCTGCACCTTCTGTCTGTCAAGCTTTTCATTGCCATCATACAGTATGCAGTCAGCACCAACTTTATTCAAAAGGTCTACAGCTCCAATACCGCTTATACCTGTTCCCACGACCATTACCGTCTTATTCTTTAAATCCATCGTCGTTTACTTCCTTTCATACAAAATGTATACAAAAATATATTACTATCAATCATCGTTTTTTTCAAGTTGAACTGACCTTTCTATACCAATATACGGCAATATATTTTCATACAGTGTCTTAACAACAGGAGCAGCAATTGTTCCACCATAATATACACCTGTCGGTTCATCAATTAAGCACATCGCTATAACCTGTGGATTATCAGCCGGAGCAAAACCTATGAATGATGAAATATATTTTCCTGAACCTCTTGGAAGTTTCTGTGAAGTAGCTGTTTTTCCTCCTATTGAAAAGCCTTCTATATATGCATTTTTTCCACCGCCTTCTTCAACAACCTGTCTTAATATATCCTTCATCGTATCACTTGTTTCCTTACTTACAGCTTCCTGTGTAGTCGAATATGAAAACTCGCTGTATGTTGTTTTATCAGCAGCACATGTCTTTATGGCAAAATGCGGTGTTACCAGATTACCACCATTTACAATTGCTGCAGCTGCCCTTAGCATCTGCATTGGAGTTATCTGAAACGACTGTCCAAACGACATGGTTGCCAGCTCCACCTCTCCTACGTTTTCCTTCTTATGTATGATAGTACCTGCTTCACCTGCTATATCAATTCCTGTCTTTGAGGTTAATCCAAGCTTATCAATATATGTATAGAAATTATCTACACCGACACGCCTACCCCATTCTATGAATGCCGGATTACACGAATTCATTACTGTCTGGGTAAAGGTCTGCGTTCCATGTCCTGTTGTTTTATGACATCTTATTCTTCTATCAGCAACTGTTGTTGAACCACCACATGTATACATATCTGACAGGCTCACAACACCAAGTTCAAGTGCAGCTGTTGCTGTTACCATCTTAAAAACCGAGCCAGGTTCATATGTATCATTTATACAGAAATTTCTCCACATATTATTTAGTTTATCCATTTTATTTCCAGTTGTGTCTTCATCATCATAATTCAATGTATATGGATCATTCAGGTTATACTCCGGAGCATTTACCATTGCATATAACTCACCATTACGTGGATTCATGACTATTATCGATACCCTTTTTGCACCCTTTTTAACAAGTGTCTTGTCTGCAAGCTGCTGTGCATACATCTGGATATTTATATCTATGCTTGTATACAGGTCACACCCTGCCTTGGGTTCTAGCCTTCCTTCTTTTTTACCTTCAAGCTCACTTCCCCACGCATCTGTAAGTGTCAGTATCTTTCCACCATCTCCTGACAGGCAGGCATCATACTTTGCTTCAAGACCAACAATCCCCTGATTATCTCTTCCTGTAAACCCTATAACCTTAGATGCCAGAGTGTCATATGGATAATATCTTTTATAATCCTCATCAACCTTCACCCCTGCATAATCATACTCCCTTATCCTGTCTCCTGTTTCTTTATCAACATTTGTCCTGATAATCTCTATTGATGATATTTTATTTACCTTTTTAGTTATCATCTCCTCTTCTTCTGACAGCTCACTGCACAACATCTCAATAACCTTTTGTGGTTCTTTTATCTGGTTATGTATAACTGACACAGT
>OHMF01000886.1_pt1 | contig 12410 bp, 10 predicted proteins | sample 1569181 | NCBI WGS metagenome assembly OHMF01 (sample SAMEA3879559, study PRJEB24766) | human gut metagenome | biome: human-associated habitat; feature: feces | place: USA | collected 1985/1987
TCCTGGATTTTCCGTTTTGGAGTCCCAAATCCCGTTCCGATTATGTTTTTTCGCTCTCTTGTTGTTTTTGGGCAATTATGCTATAATTCAGGTAACTTAGTCCCCGTCTGTGGACGGAGCGCATGTGCGAAAGGAGCATTCCCACTATGGAACTTACATATCAGAGTCCGATGATGCCGGCTGCTTATGCCGTCATCTCTGCCGACGAGATGACCTACATCGACGGCGGTGCCATCCAGATAGGCTCTTATCTCATCGAATTCCATCCCGAGGCCCTGCTTCAGTCTGTGGTCAACTTCACGGTCAACTTTGGCCAGCTGATGGGCAAAGCCGCCCTCGGCACAGCCGTTGGCGGTCTCATCCTGATGCACAAGGATGGTCTGACTCTGTCCCAGTCGGTCTCCTATTACTGGGACGGCCAGAACAAGGCCGGCAAAGCTGCCACTGTGGCGGTCGGCGCTCTCGCTGGCTGGTACGGCGCAATGCAGGCTATCCAGATCTATAACACGGTCAAGTCCATCTTCATTGAGCTCAAGAATGCTTACGCCCAGACCAAGGCAAATATTGCCGCGTCCCAGCAGCAGGATGCCGGCATCACCGACCCCATCGTGGCTGCAGCTGCCTGAGTCTGTTTGATTTGACGGAGTGATAGAAAGGAGTCGTTTATGAAACGCATCCAGATGCCTTCTTCCTATGCTGTTGTACCGGACGGAGAAAAAGCCCTTCTTGGCGGCGGCGGCGCATTTCGTGACGCATGGACCTCATTTACGGACCATCTCCGTTTCACTGATTTCTTCTTTAGAGGTGGACTGCTCTCTCTCTCCATCTCGTTCATTCCGAAGCTGCTGTTCAATGTGGTCAAGGCCGGCTTCAATGCCGTGGAAGGCGTCCACACCTTCTTCTTCGGCGGACCGAGCAAGGCTGCAGAAGACCTTCAGACCTACAAGAACGATATGAGCGCTCTGCGTGCAGACGCAAAGTCTCAGCGCGGCTGATTTTTCCTGAAATCAAAAATGCCCTGCGGCGGTGGATCCTCACCATGCCGCAGGGCATTCTTTTTGTGTTTTACATGACCCGCACGGTTCCCTGTTCCCGCAGCGAGAGCAGATAGCAGCAGCCCGGGCCGAACAGTGCCTCCATCGCAGCGCAGTAGCGCTTTACCAGCGCATCCGGTACAAAAGCCTGGATCGTTCCGGCAAAGCCGCCGCCCTGCATCCGCCATGCACCGCCGGTGCCTGCAAGGATGCTCTGGCTGATGGCCAGCGCCGCCGACAGCCCCTGATGCTTCGGCGAAGAAGCGCAGTAGACATTCTGGCAGCACTCAAAGGACGAGTGGCCGCTCTTCTCCACCAGCCGGGCAAAGGCGGCAAAGTCTCCTGCCACAAGAGCATCTCTCTGGGCAAGGGTACGGGCATTCTCCTCAAAATAGTGGACCGTACGCAAAACAGCACGATCCCCGCAGGCTTTTCGCAGGCGTGGCAGAGCCGTCCAGAACTCCTGCTCCTTGACCTGCCCCAACACCTTACCGCCCAGACAAGCCGCCACCGATTCCATTTCATGCCGGATGGCCGCAAATTCACCGGTCAGCTCGCTGTGACTGCCCCGGGTATCGGTCACGCAAAGGGTCATGCCCACCGGGAGCAACCCTGCCGTGTGGATCTTTTCTATCCGGGGCTTCTTTGGGTCGGCAAAATCCGCAAAGATGACCCCGCCCACGGCGCTGGTCAGCTGGTCCAGCAGGCCGCTGGGCTTGCCGAAGTAGGTATTCTCCGCAAACTGGCAGATGCGGGCCAGCGCAGGGGCGTCCAGGCCGCAGCCGTATTCTGTGTTGAGGATCATGGCCACGCCCATCTCAAAGGCTGCTGAGCTGGACAGTCCCGAGCCCCGCAGCACATCGCTGGCCGTGTAGGCATCGAAGCCGCCCACATCGCAGCCCTTTGCCCGGAAGCCCTCCGCGATGCCCCGGATGAGGCTGGCCGAGTGGGTGCTCTCCCCCTGCTGCGGCTCCGCTTCGGTCAAATCAATGACATCCAGCTTGTTGAAGCCCCGGGACTTGACCCGCACATAGCCATCCGTGCTGCGGGCTGCCACCGCCACCAGATCCAGCGTGACCGCAGCCGCAAGACCGCAGCCGCCCTGATGATCCGTGTGGTTGCCGCCCAGCTCTGTCCGCCCGGGTGCAGAGTACACCTGCACCTGCCGTCCGGGACCGAAATATAACTCGAACTGCTCCAGCGCTGCCGCATAACGCCCGCGCTGCCGCTGCAGCACCGCCGGGTCTGCCCCGTAAAGTGCAGCAAGTGCGGCGTCCCAGCTGCCCTGCAGGATCTGTTTTCTGAGTTGTGCACTGGTGGCCATGACAGCTCCTCCCCTCAAGAATGAACGATTCTGCTTTTTTGCCTATTGTAATGCATTTCGGGCGATTTTTCAATTTATTTGCCTTAAAAATCCAAATTTCGGCGTCAGGCGCAAAGAATAAGATGTACTTTTGTTGAATTTGCAGGGTGTTCTATGGTATACTGGGTGCAGAATGTGACAGGACGGAGGTAAAGCTGCCATGCCAGACGTTTATAAGCAATCCTTTAAGCAGAATTACACCAACAACATTGAATTGTCCATCTTCAACTGCGGCCTGGAGCGGTGCGCTCCGGGGCAGACATGGGGTCCCGGCATCCGTGACCACTACCTGATCCATCTGGTGGTATCCGGCAAGGGCATCTTTGAGGTGGGCGGCCGCACTTGGGAGGTGAGCGAGGGCGATCTGTTCTTCGCCCGTCCCAGCCAGCTGATCCGCTATACCGCCGACGAGCAGCAGCCGTGGGAGTACAGCTGGGTAGGCTTTAACGGTGCCTGTGCCCACAAGCTTGCCGCGCAGCTGCCCTTTACGGACGATGCCCCTGTGCACCACACCAGCGACCCGGACGGGATGCGGGCAGCCCTGAACAACATCTACTCCTCCCGCGGGCTGCAGCCGCAGGACGAAGCCGCCATGGTGGGGTATCTGTACCTGTTCATCGCCGCTCTGATGCGGGAGACCAGCGCAGGCAAGCCCCACACGGCCTCCTCCTCCAGCCAGTATGTGCTGAACGCCATCAAGTACATCCAGTTCAACTACTCCCACGACATCTCCATTGACGATGTAGCCAAGAGCGTGGGTGTTTCTCGCAGTCATCTGTACCGGGTGTTCATGCTGAACGTGGGCAAAAGCCCCATTGACTACCTGACCGAGTACCGCATCAACGAAGCCTGCAAGCTGCTACGCGCCGGCAGTCTTTCCATTGCAGAGGTAGCGGTGTCGGTAGGCTTCTTCGACCAGTTCTACTTCTCGCGGGTGTTCAAGCGCGCCAAAGGCGTGCCGCCCAGCAAGTATTTTGCCGCCCAGCAGGACGCCGACCCGGCAGACCCTGCCCAACTGTAACCTGAGCCCATCACACAAGGAGAAACCATGCCTTTACAGAAAAACCAGATCCTGACCCTGCGCATCGAGCGCCTTTCCAGCGACGGCAGCGGCGTTGCCCACAGTGCCGATGGCGAGGCCGTATTCGTGCCCGGCACTGCCCCGGGGGACGAAGCCCGGGTGCGCATCGTAAAGGACTGCGGCCGGTATGCCTTTGGCATTCTGGACGAGCTGCTCACTCCCTCGCCGGATCGTATTCCGGTGGACTGCCCGGTGGCAGGTCCCTGCGGCGGGTGCAGCCTGCGGCATCTGGCCTACACTGCCGAGCTGCGCGCCAAGCAGGAAAGCGTGCTGGACGCCTTCCGCCGCATCGGCGGGCTGGAGGTTCCGGTGCTGGATATCCTACCCTCCCCGGAGGTGGACCGCTACCGCAACAAGGTGCAGTTCCCTGTGGGCGTGGACAAGAACGGCGTACCCTGCATCGGCTTCTACGCCGGGCGCACCCACCGCATCGTCCCCTGCCCGGACTGCAAGCTGCAGCCCGGCGTGCTGAACGAGATCGGCAATGCGCTGTGCGCCTTTTTTGCACAGCAGGGCATCCGCCCTTACGACGAGCAGAGCGGCAAGGGGCTGGTACGGCACATCTTCCTGCGGCGCGGTGCGCACAGCGGGCAGATCATGGTGTGTCTGGTATGCACCCGGGCAAAGCTGCCCCATGCAGAGCAGCTTTGCACCGCACTGCGGGAGCAGTTCCCTGCCATCAGCACCATCCTGCTCAACGTCAACGCCAAAAACACCAATGTCATTCTGGGCAGTGAGAACCATATCCTGTACGGCCCGGGCTACATCGAGGACACTCTTTGCGGCGTACCGGTGCGGTTGGGGCCGCTGTCCTTCTATCAGGTCAACACGCTGGCTGCCGAGCGGCTGTACGGCGTTGCCGCACAGTACGCGCAGCTGACCCCGGACGACGCGCTGCTGGATCTCTACTGCGGCATGGGCACCATCGGCCTTTCCATGGCAGATCAATGCCGGGAGCTGATCGGTGTGGAGATCGTGCCGGAGGCTATCGAGAGCGCCAAGGCCAACGCCGCCCGCATGGGCGAGACCGTAGCTGCCAAGAGCCGCTTTTTCTGCGCCGATGCCGGACAGGCTGCCACCCAGCTGGCCGCCGAGGGCTTGCACCCAGACATCGTGATGCTGGACCCGCCCCGCAAGGGCTGCGATGAAGCCACCCTCTCCGCTGTGGTGCGCATGGCCCCCCGCCGGGTGGTGTATGTCAGCTGCAACCCCGCCACCGCTGCCCGAGACGCCGCATGGCTGGAGCAGAAGGGATACCATGCAGAGAAGGTACAGCCGGTGGATCTGTTTCCAAGGACGAAGCATTGCGAATGCGTCATTGCACTTTCCAAGGGTACCGATGCTGCCGGCTTATAAGCACAATCGGCTGTCATTAAGGAAGCCTCAAAACCCATTATCCGTCACCCGCCCGTCTGGTTTTCAGACGGGCATTTTCTTTTTCCGGAATATGGTGTTTCCACTTTTATCGTGGTACAATAGATGCAAGAATCATTTTTCAGGAAAAGCAATCTTCCGTCCACTTTATGGGACACCCATCGTTGTAAAATCAGGATGTCCACCTATCACAAAAACAAGGAGCAACATATGCCAAACGATAAGATCACCGCCGTAGGTGCCAACATTGCCGAAAAAGCCGCCATGATCTGGAATGTAGCCGATATGCTGCGGGGGCCGTTCAAGCCCCACGAGTACGGTCTGGTCATTCTGCCCATGACCGTGGTGAAGCGGTTTCACGACTGCCTGCTGCCCACCCATCAGGCAGTGCTGGACACCTACGAAAAGGTGAAAAAGCTGCAGGTCATCGACGGCTTTTTGCAGAAGGCTTCCGGTTACCAGTTTTACAACACCAGCCGCTTCACCTTCGAGACCCTGCTGGCAGACCCGGACAACATTGAATCCAACTTCCGGGATTACCTGTCCGGCTTCTCTGCCAACGCACAGGATGTGCTGGCAAAGTTTGACTTTGACAACATCATCAAGCGGATGGTAGAGAGTAACACCCTCTACCTCGTTATCAAGGAGTTCGGCTCTGAGAAGGGATATCTTGGCCCGGACAAGATCAGTGCCGTGGATTGCGGCTACATTTTTGAGGACCTGGTGCGGCGGTTCTCCGAGAGCTTTGGCGAGGAAGCCGGAGCCCACTTCACCAGCCGTGATATCATCTACCTGATGACCGACCTGCTGCTGTCCGAAGCCGACCTCGATACCAGCAGCATGACCGTTTACGATATGGCCATGGGCACCAGCCAGATGCTCAGCTGCATGGAGGAACGCATCCACGAGCTGAACAGCGACATTGAGGTGACCTGCTTCGGGCAGGAGTTCAACCCCTCCACCTTTGCCATCGCCAAGGCGGACATGATGATCCGCGGCGGCGACCCTAACAATATGCGGTTCGGTGATACTTTGTCGGAGGATCAGTTCCCCGGGTTCACCTTCCAGTACATCATCTCCAACCCGCCCTTCGGCATTGACTGGAAGCGGGAGCAGAAGGCGGTGGAAGCCGAAGCCGCCCGGGGCGAGATGGGGCGTTTTGCCCCCGGTCTTCCCAAGATCAGCGATGGGCAGCAGCTTTTTGTGCTGAACGGCCTTGCCAAGCTGGCAAACAAAGGCAAGATGGCCATTATCCAGAACGGCTCTCCCCTGTTCAGCGGCGATGCCGGCAGCGGGCCCAGCAACATCCGGCAGTATATTCTGGAAAACGACTGGCTGGACTGCATCATCCAGCTTTCCACCGATATGTTCATGAACACCGGCATCTCCACCTACATCTGGGTGCTCAGCAAGGATAAGCCCGCCCACCGTGCGGGCAAGGTGCAGCTTATTGACGCCAGCCACTGCTTTGAGCCACGCCGCAAGAGCATCGGCACCAAGCGCAACGACATCACCGACGCCTGCCGGGAGCTGATCGTCACCGCCTACGGCGAGTTTGCCAACGGCAAGGTGTACGGCGACAAAAACGGCATCTACTGCGAGAGCAAGGTATTCGAGAGCGTGGAGTTCGGCTACAACAAGATCGTGGTGGAGCGCCCCCAGCGGGACGAGGCTGGCAACGTCATCCTGAAACGCGGCAAGCCTGTGCCGGACACCAGCCTGCGGGACACCGAAAACGTGCCGCTGGTGCAGGATATTGACGCCTACTTTGCCCGCGAGGTTCTGCCCTACTCCCCTGACGCATGGATCGACCACAGCAAGACCAAGGTGGGCTACGAGATCCCCATGACCCGCTATTTCTACGAGTATCAGGCGCCGGAAGCCGTGGAGGATATCGTGGCACGCATCACCGCACTGGAACAGGATATCTCCGCCGGGCTGGCAGAGCTGTTCCATAAGGAGGGCTGACCATGGCACGGAAAATGAAAGACAGCGGCATTGAATGGATTGGGGAGATCCCGGAGGGGTGGGAGATTCGTAAAATCAAGAACAATTTTATGATTTATGCTGGCGCAACTCCTAAAAGCGAAAAAGCCGAATACTGGGACGGTGGCATCCCATGGATTACCCCTGCCGATTTCAAAACAACAGATAAATATGTGTCTTACGGTCGAAAATCATTGACCGCACTCGGCTATGATTCTTGTGGCACTACCCTTGTACCTGCGGGCAGCATTATCTTCTCAAAACGAGCACCTGTTGGCAGTGTTGTCATTGCCAAAAATACTTTGTGTACAAATCAAGGCTGTTTAGCTTGCATTCCAAACGATGCTGTAAATAGTACTTATTTTTACTACTGTATGAGCATATTCACCGAACAGTTTGAGCTTGTAAGCGCAGGCACAACTTTCAAAGAAATTGCAGCATCTACATTTGCAAGTTTTCTTCTTCCTTGTCCGCCATTATCTCAGCAAAATGAGATTGTAAACTTTCTCAACAAAGAGAGTTCTCGCATTGATTCCATGCTTTCCAAAACTCGTTCCAGCATCGAGGAATACAAAAAGCTCAAGCAGGCAGTTATTACGCAGGCTGTTACCAAAGGCGTGCGTGGTGAGCGGGAGATGAAGGATAGCGGGGTTGAGTGGATTGGGATGGTTCCTAAAGAGTGGACGCTACTTCCCTTTCGCAGAGTTTTAAAGGAACGTAATGAGAAAAACACGCCAATCAAATCAACGGAGCGGCTTTCTCTTTCTATTGAACTTGGTGTAACCTTGTATTCTGAAAAGACAACTAATCTCGACCGTTTTAAAGATGATTTTGAGCAATACAAATTAGCTTATAAGGGCGATTTAGTTATGAATAGTATGAATATGATTGTTGGTGCAACCGGAGTTTCTGAATACTTCGGCTGTGTCAGTCCTGTTTATTATACTTTTTATGATGATTCCCTTGAGCATGTAACAGCGAAATACTGTGAATATATCTTCAGAAGTAAAACCATGCTTCGTGTTCTTTATAGTCTTGGGAAAGGAATTTATGCTATTGTTCGCGGAGATGACAGAGTAAACACCTGCCGTCTTAAAGTTTCAAAAGACGATTTAAAAAGTTTAATTGTTCCTGTTCCTTCACTAAATGAACAAAGAGAAATCGTTCATTATCTTAATGTCAAGTGCGCCGAGATTGACAAGCTGATTGCAAAGAAAGAGCAGCTGGTGAAAGAGCTGGAAAGCTATAAGAAAAGTTTGATTTATGAGGTTGTAACGGGGAAACGGGAGGTGTAAAATGTGGTCAGTGATGTCTTTTTCGAGTCGCTTCTAAAAAAGCTAAAAGAGACAGACAAAAGCGATCATCAATCTATCTGCGACAGTTTTTTAGACGGTCAAGTCGATTCCGTTATGCAAACCAGAATAAGTCACATCGATACCGTTGAAAAGAACTTTCGAGACGGACTTCAGAAATTTCTAGCACATCAAGACAGTATCTGGTACGATGTTTTTTCACTTTCGCAAAGTATGTATCAGATTGCTGTTGATTCATCCAAAGAGTTTTCCGACTATTATCGTACCGCTTTAGAACCTTCAAAACGTGCGTCTCTACAATACACCTTTATTGCACTCGAACAAATTCACGGAAGATCTTGCCAAGAGTTTTTGGAAATTTTATATTTAATGCGCCTTGGATTTGCTGATGGTGCATTTGCACGCTGGCGTTCCCTCTTCGAACTTCAATGCACAGCACTATTTATCTCACAACAAGGTGAAACCATTGCCAAACAATTCATAGACGCTTCTTTCGGTGATGGTCAACATTACGAATGGGCTAACGGTGCGGTCAATAAAGACGGTTCTATCATTAAATCTGGCTCGTTCAAAAAGTTATTTAATGGATGTAACTTTCCAGATGAAAGCAGAAATACTTGGTATAGGCAATATCAATACGCCTGCTTGACAACTCATGCTTCTCCGCAAGGAACAATGGGACGAATTGCTCTACGGCAAAGCGTTCCTTGCGTTCCAATTGGACAAACCGATTATGGTATAGATATTCCCGCAAAGCATGCTGCACGCTCTCTTGCTTTAGAATCTTGTGCATTCTTTTCAGTCTGCCTCTATGGAAATAACGTAATACATTCTATCGTATTAAATAACTGGGCCGATCTTATAGATGAAGCTACTGATTTCGCCGTAAAAGAAGCTTTTAAAGACCCAAATAAAACCGACCTATTTGATTCTTCACACAATAAAATGAACTAGGAGGTCTAACCATATGAACTCATTCTATAATATGTGGAACTATGAATACATCCAACAACAAGCACAGACTCATCATTTTAATCAGATCAAAAAAGTGCAAGACGCCGCAAAATCCTTAAAAGATTTTTTAGACAATTGCGATCAAATCGAGCCAGCTTATCAAAATGCCGCCAGTGCAGAATTTTGTGCAATTCTTGCCGAATATCTTAGAAAACACAACGGATAAAACCGGAGGAATATGCTATGATTACCACCGAAAAGCAGTTTGAATCGGACATTGCGGCGGCGCTGCTCTCCCCTGCCGGGGGCTACACCCGCAATGGGGATTGCTACGACCCCAAGCTGGGGTTGTTTGTGGATACTCTGATCCGCTTTGTGCAAAAGACCCAGCCCAACGAGTGGGCATTTTTTGAAAAGCAGAACCCGGTAAACCCAGTGCGGAAGTTCTGCACGGCCTTTAACAATGCCTGCGATGCGGATGGACTGCTTTCGGTGCTGCGGTATGGGTTCAAGCACCGGGGGCGGCGGTTCCGGGTGTGCTATTTTCAGCCGGAGTCCGCGCTGAACCAGAAGGACGCCCGGCGCTACGCCCAAAACGAGATCACCTGCAACCGGCAGTGGTTCTACTCCGACACCACCCACAACTCGGTGGATATGGTGCTGGCGGTAAACGGCATCCCGGTGTTCGCCTTTGAGCTGAAGAACCAGTTCACCGGGCAGACTGTGGAGAACGCCAAACAGCAGTGGATGCACGACCGGGACCCCCGGGAGGTGTGTTTCCAGTTCAACAAGCGCATTCTGGGCTACTTTTGCGTAGACCTGACCGAGGTGTGGATGGCCACCCGGCTGGCAGGCAAGGACACACGCTTTCTGCCCTTCAATCAGGGCTCTAACGGTGCCGGGCGGGACGGCGGTGCAGGCAACCCGCCCAACCCCAACGGCTACCTTACCGCCTACCTCTGGGAAGAAGTGTTCCAGAAGGACAGCATGATGGACATCCTGCAAAAGTTCATGAGCCTGCAGAACGGCAAGACCCTGATCTTTCCCCGGTACCACCAGCTGGACGTGGTGCGCAAGCTGGTGGCAGATGTGCGGCAGAAAGGTGCCGGGCAGCACTATCTCATCCAGCACAGCGCCGGGTCGGGCAAGTCCAACTCCATTGCTTGGACGGCGTACCGGCTGGCTTCCCTGTTCAACACCGAGAACAAGCCGGTGTTTGCCAGCGTCATCGTGGTGACTGACCGCACCGTGCTGGACGCACAGCTGCAGGAGACCATCTCCGGCTTCGACCATACGCTGGGTGCGGTGGAGGCCATCGGCGAGGACAAAAACTCCGGCGACCTGCGGGATGCCATCAACAACGGCGCACGCATCATCATCACCACGCTGCAAAAGTTCCCGGTCATCTACACTGAGGTGAACAAGACCGCCGGGAAGAACTATGCCGTTATCATCGACGAAGCGCACTCCTCCCAGACCGGCACCTCTGCTTTGAAGCTGAAAGCCGCCCTTGCCGACACCGAGGACGCGCTGCGGGAATATGCCGAGTTGGAAGGCAAAGCGGAGGACGAGATCGACCCGGAGGATGCGCTGGTGAAGGAACTAACCTCCCACGGGCGGCACAAGAACCTGTCCTTCTTTGCCTTTACCGCCACCCCAAAAGCCGCCACGCTGGAACTGTTCGGCACCGAGTACCCGGACGGCAGCCACCACCCCTTCCACATTTACAGTATGCGGCAGGCTATTGAGGAAGGGTTCATTCTGGATGTACTGCAAAACTACATGACCTATTCCACCTGCTTCAAGATCGCCAAGACCATCCCGGACAACCCCGACCTGCCCGCCAGCCGGGCGGCAAAGCTCATCCGCAAGTATGAAGAGCTGCACCCCTACAACATCAGCCAGAAGGCAAAGATCATTGTAGAAACCTTCCGGGAGACCACCAGCCACAAGATCGGCGGGCGGGGCAAGATGATGGTGGTCACCTCCTCCCGGCTGGCGGCGGTGCGGTACTTCCACGAGGTCAAGCGCTACATTGCCGAGCAGGGCTATGATGATGTGCAGATCTTAGCGGCGTTTTCCGGTGCCGTACCGGACGGCGGCGTGGAGTACACAGAGCAGTCCCTGAACGTCCGCGCCGACGGCAGCCACATTGCGGAGAGCCAGACCAAAAAAGAGTTCCACAACAACTTCAATGTGCTCATCGTGGCAGAAAAATACCAGACCGGTTTTGACGAACCGCTGCTCCACACCATGATCGTGGACAAAAAGCTGAAGGGCGTCAAGGCGGTGCAGACCCTCTCCCGCCTGAACCGTACCTGTCCCGGCAAAACCGACACTTTTGTGCTGGATTTTGTGAACAAGGCAGAGGACATCCGGGAGGCCTTCCAGCCGTTTTATCAGGAAACCTTTCTGGAGCAGGAGGTCAACACCGACCTCATTTACAAGACCCAGAAGGAGCTGCGAAGCTTTGCCGTCTATTCCGATGCAGACGTGGAAGCCTTTGCCAAGGAGTATTTCCGCAGCACCAAGCAGGATAAAAACGCCGTGGGCCGCATGAGCAGCGTCTTGAAGCCGGTGGCAGACCGCTACAACCAGAAAACGCAGGCCGAGCGGTACCAGTTCCGCCGCTTGCTGCGCAGCCTTGTCAAGTGGTACGGCTACGTTTCGCAGGTGGCACGGATGTTCGATGAAGAGCTGCACAAGGAGAACGTATTCTGCGCTTACCTGCTCAAACTGCTGCCGCCGGACGAGGTCTCTCCGCTGGATCTGGAGGGCAAATTGCAACTGGAGTATTACAAGCTGCAAAAGACCTTTGCCGGTGCCATCGAGTTGGAACACGCAAAGGGCGTCTACGAGCCGGTCACCCAGAAGGGCGCTCTCGGCCACGACCCCAAGGAGCCGCTGGACGAGATCATTTTGAAGATCAACGAGAAGTTCAAGGGCGAGTTCACCAACGCCGACCGGGTGCTGCTTACCGCCCTGCATGACCGTCTGCTGGCCGACCCGAAATTGGCAAAGCTGGCGCGCAGCTCCGACCCGCAGATCTTTACCGAGAGCATCTTCCCCAAAGCCTTTGACACTGCCGCACAGGACAGCTATCTCGAAGCACAGGACACCTTCTCTTCCTTGTTTGAGGATACCAGCAAGTACAAGGCTATTATGTCAGCTCTGGCAGAGTGGCTGTATGGAGAATTCCGCAAGAAGTAAAACAGTTTTCCTTTTTATTTGCTTAAAACAGCCTGCATCCACGGGATGCAGTTCAAGGGTTTGGGTGCTCCCCAACAAGTATTTTGCAGAGCAAA
>OHMF01000893.1_pt1 | contig 12371 bp, 10 predicted proteins | sample 1569181 | NCBI WGS metagenome assembly OHMF01 (sample SAMEA3879559, study PRJEB24766) | human gut metagenome | biome: human-associated habitat; feature: feces | place: USA | collected 1985/1987
AGCCTAGCTGGGGGTTTTCTGTGCACAAAAAAACCGACGCACACTGGCGTCGGCTCTGGCAGGATGTTTCGTAATTAGATAGCCACCGGCGCTTTAATGCCCGGATGCGGATCGTAGCCTTCAATCTCAAAGTCTTCGAAACGGTAGTCGAAGATGGATTCGGGTTTACGTTTGATAATCAACTTCGGCAGCGGACGCGGTTCGCGGCTTAATTGCAGATGAGTTTGATCCATATGGTTGCTGTACAGGTGCGTATCGCCACCGGTCCAGACAAAATCACCCACTTCCAGATCGCACTGCTGCGCCATCATATGCACCAGTAACGCGTAGCTGGCAATGTTGAACGGCAGGCCGAGGAAGACGTCACAGGAGCGCTGATAAAGCTGGCAAGAGAGTTTGCCGTCTGCCACATAGAACTGGAAGAATGCATGGCACGGTGCCAGCGCCATTTTATCCAGTTCGCCTACGTTCCACGCTGAAACAATAATGCGGCGCGAATCCGGGTCGTTTTTCAGCTGGTTCAGTACCGTAGTGATCTGGTCAATATGACGACCATCTGGCGTTGGCCAGGCGCGCCACTGTTTACCATACACTGGCCCGAGGTCGCCGTTTTCATCGGCCCATTCGTCCCAGATGGTGACATTGTTTTCGTGTAGATAAGCAATGTTAGTGTCGCCCTGCAGAAACCACAGCAGTTCATGGATGATGGAACGCAGGTGGCAACGTTTAGTTGTCACCAGCGGGAATCCATCCTGCAGGTTAAAACGCATCTGATGACCAAAAATGGAAAGCGTTCCGGTTCCGGTACGGTCGTTTTTCTGTGTGCCTTCGTCGAGCACTTTTTGCATCAGTTCTAAATACTGTTTCATGGTTCCTCAGGAAACGTGTTGCTGTGGGCTGCGACGATATGCCCAGACCATCATGATCACACCCGCGACAATCATCGGGATGGAAAGAATTTGCCCCATGCTGATGTACTGCACCCAGGCACCGGTAAACTGCGCGTCGGGCTGGCGGAAAAACTCAACAATGATGCGAAACGCGCCGTAGCCAATCAGGAACAAGCCTGAGACTGCTCCCATTGGGCGCGGTTTACGAATATACAGGTTGAGGATAATAAACAGCACCACACCTTCCAGCAGCAGCTCGTAAAGCTGTGATGGGTGGCGCGGCAGCACACCGTAAGTGTCGAAAATGGATTGCCACTGCGGGTTGGTTTGCAGCAGCAAAATATCTTCTGTACGGGAGCCAGGGAACAGCATGGCAAACGGGAAGTTCGGGTCAACGCGGCCCCACAATTCACCGTTAATAAAGTTGCCCAGACGCCCGGCACCAAGACCAAACGGAATGAGTGGGGCGATAAAATCAGAGACCTGGAAGAAGGAACGTTTAGTACGGCGGGCGAAGATAATCATCACCACGATAACGCCAATCAGGCCGCCGTGGAAAGACATGCCGCCGTCCCAGACACGGAACAGATACAGCGGATCGGCCATAAACTGCGGGAAATTGTAGAACAGAACATAACCAATACGTCCACCGAGGAAGACGCCGAGGAAGCCCGCATAGAGTAAGTTTTCAACTTCATTTTTGGTCCAGCCGCTGCCCGGACGATTCGCCCGACGTGTTGCCAGCCACATTGCAAAAATGAAACCCACCAGATACATCAGGCCGTACCAGTGAAGCGCTACGGGTCCTATTGAGAAAATGACCGGATCAAACTCCGGAAAATGCAGATAGCTACTGGTCATCTGTCACCACAAGTTCTTGTTATTTCGCTGAAAGAGAACAGCGATTGAAATGCGCGCCGCAGGTTTCAGGCGCTCCAAAGGTGCGAATAATAGCACAAGGGGACCTGGCTGGTTGCCGGATACCGTTAAAAGATATGTATATGATCCGCGCTATAACCCTCCGCGAATCAACCCGCCCATGCCGCGACGCTCCATAAAGGCTGCAACCTGATGGCGAACTTCGGTCGCCAGTTGCGCTTCCAGACTACGCTGCGCAAGATTTTCTGCTTCGGCAAAATCAATGCGCCGCAGCAGGTATTTTACGCGCGCTACAGAACGTCCGTTCATAGACAGATGGCGATACCCAAGCCCAATGAGGATTGCCACGCACATGGGATCGCCCGCCATTTCACCGCACAAACGGAGATCGATTCCATGTATTTCCGCTTCCCGGGCGATCATCGCCAGAGCTCGTAACATTGCAGGATGAAGACTGTCATAAATGTTCGCCACCCGGGTATTGTTGCGATCAACGGCCAGGATGTATTGAGTCAGATCGTTGGTGCCAACAGAGATAAAATCGACCCGCTTTGCCAGATGCGGCAGCATAAATACCATTGACGGCACTTCCAGCATGATGCCGAGCTGGATCTTCTCATCAAACGGAATGTGTTCGTTACGCAGTTGCTGTTTGGCTTCCGCCAGTTTTTCTTTCACCCATAAGATCTCTTCCATTGAAGAGATCATAGGGATCATGATTTTCAGGCTGCCGTGAGCGGAGGCACGGAGAATCGACCGTAGTTGTGTGGTAAATAACGACGCGTACTCTTCATAAATACGCACGGCGCGATAACCGAGGAACGGGTTTGCCTCTGCGGGAATGTTCAGATAATCAACGGGTTTGTCACCGCCAATATCCATGGTGCGGACAATAATGCTTCGCCCGTTGGCGGACTCCAGCGCCTGACAAAAAATGTTATACAACTCGCTTTCGCCCGGTGCGCTGGTGCGATCCATATAGAGCATTTCAGTGCGGAACAAACCAACGCCTTCCGCACCATTGCCGAATGCGGCCTGCGCTTCCACGGAGTGAGCGATGTTAGCGGCAATTTCAATGCGGATACCGTCAGCGGTACGGGCTTGTTGGGTCAGCCAGACACGCTGTTGCTCACGAAGGGCGTCCTGTACGCGGGCTTCTTGCTGATAATAACGAGCTACGGCTTCCCCTGGCTCAACCACAATCGCCCCGGCGTTGCCGTCGATATAAATCGTTTGATGCTGCCACGGAGTAAGGGCATCAATATCCACACCAACCAGTGTCGGAATGTTGAACGAACGGGCAAGAATTACGGTATGTGAGGTGGTGCCGCCACTTTTCAGTAACAGACCTTTGAGGTGATTTTTATCCAGTTCGAGGAACTGGCTGGGAGTCAGTTCATCAGCCATACAAATGGCGGGCTGCGTCAGTTTGCCCGGTGCCGGGAAGCGTTGCTCACCGTAGATTTGCTGGAGTAACTGGAAGCAGACGTCGCGTACGTCCAGGGCACGTTCTTGCAGGTAGCTGCTGCTGGAACGGGAAAACTCTTCACAAAAGTGATTCGCACTGGCAACAATCGCTTCGGCGCAGCTTAATCCGGCGCTGACGCCTGCCAGTAAATGTTCGCGCAGGGAAGTATCGCCAGCCAGGGATCGGTGCGCTTCCAGAATCGCGCTGGTAGCACCGTCGCTATCCAGCAGACGAAACTCTATGTTTTTCAGTACCAGCGTCAGGCCGTTTTCCAGTGCGGATTGTTCGGCGTCAACGCCTTTGGCAGCGGGAAGATTACCCAGCGCATTGAGATCTAAAGAAGAGATCGGCGTCAGAATGCCGCCTGCGCTACCGCTGCACACGGTGCGGGCGCGGATAATTTGCGGATTCAGGTTGGTCAGTGAAACCGGCAGTGGTTCCAGTTCGTCAGATTTAACTTCCGCCAGCGGCGCATCGCAGTGGGGGAATTCATCGCGCAGCCATTGGCTTAAACGCTGGTGCGCTTCCTGTTCGTCGGCCCCGGAAATCAGTAACTGGCAGTTATCGCCCGCCAGCGTGTCGGTGCCAATCAGCGCAAGGGCGCTTTTGGCGTTGCCCTTGCGGTCAGTGCGCAGGTTATGCCACTCAATTTGTGATGAAAAAGTATTACACAGCGTTTCAACGTGGCTTGCCGGACGCGCATGTACGCCGTTAGGTAGCTCACAAATAAATTCCACAATCAGGGCCATTGCCTTTCTCCCGGTACGGTTTTCTGTTTACAGGATAAGAGCGCACGGCAACGGCCTGCCATGTGACAAATCTGCCAAAAGCTGGACAAATGTAATGTAACCGTCAATTTGCGACGCGTCTCACAAGACACCGTTCTGCGGCATGCTTCCGGGTTATCGCAAGTTATGAGGCGGATCGCATTTTTGTACTGATATTACAAAAGTCCAGTAAATGGCCTTTTTATCCACTGTTTGCTCCGCCTGCGATTGCCTATTGTTTCCTCCATCAAAAATATGGACATGGGCTTTTGCAAGCCCGGGAGCAGCTTATGAATGAGTTGGTGCAGATCCTGAAAAATACCCGTCAGCACTTAATGACGGGCGTTTCACACATGATTCCCTTCGTGGTATCGGGCGGTATTTTGCTGGCGGTTTCCGTCATGTTGTATGGCAAAGGCGCAGTGCCGGATGCCGTAGCCGATCCGAATCTGAAAAAACTGTTTGATATCGGCGTTGCGGGTTTGACGCTGATGGTGCCTTTCCTCGCCGCTTACATTGGTTACTCCATTGCAGAGCGTTCTGCGCTGGCTCCGTGCGCTATCGGTGCCTGGGTTGGTAACAGCTTTGGTGCGGGCTTCTTTGGTGCACTGATCGCCGGGATTATCGGCGGCATCGTGGTGCATTACCTGAAGAAAATTCCGGTGCATAAAGTTCTGCGCTCGGTGATGCCTATCTTCATTATTCCTATCATCGGCACACTGATTACCGCAGGCATCATGATGTGGGGTCTGGGCGAGCCTGTAGGGGCGTTGACCAACAGCCTGACTCAGTGGCTACAAGGGATGCAGCAGGGCAGCATTGTTATGCTGGCGGTGATCATGGGGCTGATGCTGGCGTTCGATATGGGCGGCCCGGTTAACAAAGTGGCCTATGCCTTCATGCTGATTTGCGTTGCTCAGGGTGTTTATACCGTGGTGGCTATTGCCGCTGTTGGGATTTGTGTTCCTCCGTTGGGTATGGGGCTGGCGACGCTGATTGGTCGTAAAAATTTCTCCGCAGAAGAGCGCGAAACCGGCAAAGCGGCGCTGGTGATGGGGTGTGTTGGCGTTACTGAAGGGGCGATTCCTTTTGCCGCAGCCGATCCGTTACGTGTCATTCCTTCCATCATGGTCGGTTCTGTTTGTGGTGCGGTAACTGCGGCACTGGTCGGTGCGCAGTGCTATGCAGGCTGGGGTGGTCTGATTGTGCTGCCGGTGGTTGAAGGCAAGCTGGGTTATATCGCAGCAGTGGCTGTCGGGGCGGTTGTGACGGCAGTCTGCGTGAACGTGCTGAAAAGTCTGGCGCGTAAAAATGGGTCTTCGACTGATGAGAAGGAAGACGACCTGGATTTGGATTTTGAAATTAATTAATTGAGGAACGAGCCATGACGAAAATTATTGCAGTAACCGCATGTCCATCTGGTGTTGCCCATACCTATATGGCGGCAGAGGCGCTGGAAAGTGCCGCGAAAGCGAAAGGCTGGGAAGTGAAAGTAGAAACCCAGGGGTCGATTGGTCTGGAAAATGAACTGACTGCGGAAGACGTGGCAAGCGCCGATATGGTGATTTTGACCAAAGATATCGGCATCAAGTTTGAAGAGCGTTTTGCTGGCAAGACCATCGTGCGCGTCAACATCAGCGACGCGGTAAAACGCGCTGATGCCATTATGAGCAAAATTGAAGCTCACCTGGCACAAACCGCTTAAGTTCTTATCCCGCCCGTAAGGGCGGGTTCGCTTTCCCACAGGAGTTCCTCATGACGAATCGTATCTCTCGCCTCAAAACTGCACTGTTTGCCAATACCCGTGAAATCTCGCTGGAGCGGGCGCTGCTTTATACCGCCAGCCATCGGCAAACCGAAGGCGAACCGGTGATATTGCGCCGGGCGAAAGCAACAGCGTATATCCTTGAACATGTTGAAATTTCGATTCGTGATGAAGAACTGATTGCCGGTAACCGTACGGTGAAACCGCGCGCCGGAATTATGTCGCCGGAAATGGACCCTTACTGGCTGCTGAAAGAGCTGGATCAATTCCCGACGCGTCCGCAGGACCGCTTTGCTATCAGCGAAGAAGATAAACGTATCTACCGCGAAGAGTTGTTCCCGTACTGGGAAAAACGTTCGATGAAAGATTTCATTAACGGGCAGATGACGGATGAAGTAAAAGCCGCAACCAGCACGCAGATTTTCAGCATCAACCAGACGGATAAAGGCCAGGGGCACATTATTATTGATTACCCGCGCCTGCTGAATCACGGGCTGGGGGAGCTGGTGGCACAGATGCAGCAACATTGTCAGCAACAGCCGGAGAATCACTTTTATCAGGCCGCGTTGTTACTGCTGGAAGCCTCGCAGAAGCATATTTTGCGTTACGCCGAACTGGCGGAAACGATGGCGGCAAGCTGCACTGATGGCCAGCGTCGCGAAGAACTGCTGACCATTGCGGAGATCTCCCGCCATAACGCCGAACATAAGCCGCAGACGTTCTGGCAGGCGTGCCAGTTATTCTGGTACATGAACATCATTCTGCAATACGAATCCAACGCCAGTTCGCTATCGTTGGGGCGCTTCGACCAGTATATGTTGCCGTTCTATCAGGCATCATTAACCCAGGGCGAAGATCCGGCGTTCCTGAAAGAACTGCTCGAATCTTTATGGGTGAAATGCAACGACATCGTGCTGTTGCGCTCCACCAGTAGCGCGCGTTATTTCGCCGGTTTCCCGACCGGCTATACCGCACTGCTCGGCGGGTTAACCGAGAACGGACGTAGCGCGGTGAACGTACTTTCGTTCCTCTGTCTCGACGCCTATCAAAGTGTGCAATTACCGCAACCGAACCTCGGCGTGCGCACTAACGCCTTGATCGACACGCCGTTCCTGATGAAAACCGCAGAAACCATTCGCCTCGGCACCGGCATTCCGCAAATCTTTAACGATGAAGTGGTGGTGCCAGCGTTCCTCAACCGTGGCGTTTCGCTGGAAGATGCGCGCGACTATTCCGTAGTGGGCTGTGTGGAATTATCTATTCCCGGCAGAACCTACGGCTTGCATGACATCGCGATGTTTAACCTGCTGAAAGTGATGGAAATCTGCCTGCATGAAAATGAAGGCAATACTGCGCTGACTTACGAAGGTTTACTGGAACAGATCCGCGCCAAGATCAGCCACTACATCACCCTGATGGTAGAGGGCAGCAATATTTGTGATATCGGCCATCGCGACTGGGCACCTGTACCGCTGCTCTCGTCTTTTATCAGCGATTGTCTGGAAAAAGGTCGCGATATTACCGATAGCGGCGCGCGTTATAACTTCTCCGGCGTACAGGGGATCGGTATCGCCAACCTGAGCGATTCTCTCCATGCGTTGAAAGGGATGATTTTTGATCAACAGCGTTTAAGTTTTGACGAATTGCTGTCGGTATTAAAAGCCAACTTCGCAACGCCAGAAGGCGAAAAAGTCCGTGCTCGCTTAATTAACCGCTTCGAGAAATACGGTAACGATATCGACGAGGTGGATAACATCAGCGCCGAACTGTTACGCCACTACTGCAAAGAAGTGGAAAAATACCAGAACCCGCGCGGCGGCTACTTCACGCCAGGATCGTATACCGTTTCTGCTCACGTCCCGTTGGGATCGGTGGTTGGTGCGACGCCAGACGGTCGTTTTGCCGGGGAACAACTGGCAGACGGCGGATTGTCACCCATGCTGGGCCAGGACGCACAAGGGCCAACAGCGGTACTGAAGTCAGTCAGTAAGCTCGATAATACGCTGCTGTCTAACGGTACGTTGCTGAACGTGAAATTCACTCCGGCGACCCTGGAAGGTGAAGCGGGATTACGCAAACTGGCCGACTTCTTACGGGCATTTACCCAGCTTAAGTTACAACACATTCAGTTTAACGTGGTGAACGCCGACACGTTGCGGGAAGCGCAACAGCGCCCACAAGATTATGCCGGGCTGGTAGTGCGCGTTGCTGGATATAGCGCCTTCTTTGTCGAATTGTCGAAGGAGATCCAGGATGACATCATCCGCCGGACAGCGCATCAGCTGTAACGTTGTGGAAACGCGCCGCAATGATGTGGCGCGCATTTTCAACATTCAGCGTTATTCACTGAATGACGGCGAGGGCATTCGTACGGTGGTCTTTTTTAAAGGCTGTCCGCACCTTTGCCCATGGTGTGCTAATCCGGAGTCGATCTCCGGCAAAATCCAGACGGTACGCAGAGAGGCGAAATGTCTGCACTGTGCGAAATGTTTGCGTGATGCGGATGAATGCCCCTCCGGGGCGTTTGAACGGATTGGCCGCGATATCAGCCTTGACGCGCTGGAACGTGAAGTGATGAAAGATGACATTTTCTTTCGCACGTCCGGCGGCGGCGTCACGCTTTCTGGCGGCGAAGTGTTAATGCAGGCGGAGTTTGCTACCCGTTTTTTACAGCGGCTGCGGTTGTGGGGCGTGTCATGCGCCATTGAAACTGCCGGAGACGCGCCAACCAGCAAGTTGTTACCGCTGGCGAAATTGTGCGATGAAGTGTTGTTCGATTTAAAAATTATGGATGTGACTCAGGCGCGGGATGTGGTGAAGATGAACCTGCCACGCGTGCTGGAGAATCTGCGTTTGCTGGTGTGTGAGGGTGTCAACGTGATCCCGCGTTTACCGCTGATCCCCGGTTTCACGCTCAGTCGGGAGAATATGCAGCAGGCGCTGGACGTGCTGATCCCGCTGAATATCAGGCAGATCCATCTGTTACCGTTTCATCAGTACGGCGAGCCGAAATACCGCCTGCTGGGGAAAACATGGTCGATGAAAGAGGTGCCTGCGCCGTCGTCAGCTGATGTAGCAACGATGCGCGAAATGGCAGAACGGGCCGGATTTCAGGTTACCGTGGGAGGTTAAAATGGCATACCTGGTGGCAGTAACCGCCTGCGTAAGCGGCGTGGCGCATACTTATATGGCGGCGGAACGGCTGGAAAAGTTGTGCCTGTTAGAGAAGTGGGGCGTCAGCATTGAAACTCAGGGCGCGCTGGGAACGGAGAATCGTTTAGCGGACGAGGATATCCGCCGGGCGGATGTTGCGCTGTTAATTACGGATATCGAGCTTGCCGGTGCTGAGCGATTTGAACATTGCCGCTGTGTGCAATGCAGCATCTACGCTTTCCTTCGTGAGCCGCAGCGGGTGATGAGCGCGGTACGCAAAGTGCTTTCTGCGCCGCAGCAAACCCATCTCATTCTGGAGTAGTCGGTTTTTCTGTCAGTTGGCTGTGGTACTGCCGACGATATTCCGACGGTGAGCGTTCGGTATTTTTACGAAACAGACGGCAGAAGTAGTTGCTGTCGACAAAGCCGCAGGCGTGCGCCACTTCTTTTACCTTCAGGTCATAGCCTTTCAATAATGTCTTAGCGTGCTCCAGTCGCGTGTGATTCAGGTATTCGTTAAAACCAATGGCCCCCGTTTTTTGAAACAGGTGCGAGAGGTAATTTGGCGAAATATAGAATGCCTGTGCGACAGATTCGCGGGTAAGCGCGGAGGCATAGCGTTCGTCGATATAATCACGAATAGCTTCGAACAGTGCCTGGCTGCGTGAGGCGGTCTGGATTTGGCTGCCAAGCAAATCGCGGCAGTGGCTAAGCAGGCTGGCGACGATAAGCCTTGCCGTTTGCTGCTCCTGCGACTGCATTTGCATTTCATTGAGCGTTTGTAGCAGAAAAGAGCCTATGCGTGGGCCGCGTCGGGCGACGTGTTGCTTCGCCAGATTTTGATATTGTTTACCATCCCATTGCACGACGCTGAAGCCGAGTTGCTGTTTGCCAAACAGCACGCTAAAGGTAGTGGCGGGGGCTTGCCATTGTGGAAAATTCCAGCCACCAGCAGGAACGTACAGCACATCGCCGGGAACTAACGTTGCTCCAGCACCGGTATCAACAAACTCACCTTCCAGCACAATTTCCAGCCGTGGAAAATCGACCTGATACGCAAGATCGGGCACCGGGCCGTTACTGCTGGCAAAGTAAATCTGGCGCAGGGACAGCGGGCCGTTGATCAGGCGGGAGAGCAGATAGCTGACGTCGTGATACATGTTATTCCCTTAGGTATGTAGACGGGAAAACAGTAACTGGCATTATTAAAAAAGGCCACCTGAAAAGTGTGGCCTGAGGGGAGTTCGATGTAAACATTGCGGCAGTATCGCATCCGGCAAATAGCGCCAGACGCGATACAAAGGTCATTTACTGATTACCTACCTGGTCGCCATATGGCAGCGTGTCGTAATCGATCAGCGCGTTTTTCTTGTACGGGTTACCAATCCAGCGGGTAGTTTCTTTGAACTGCGGATTCACCACTGAACGGGTTGGATCGTAACCGTCGTAAGATAAGCCCGCCAAATCTGACCAGGTGTGGATCAGTTCCGCCAGGCTGTATTTACGATCAACATCCTGTGAGAAATCACGCGGATGAGTCGCTTGCCATTTTTCCGACGTCCACAGCAGGAACGGAATGGTGTACATATGACGCGTCGGGTTGTCTTCGTTACGCCCCTGAGTTTTGTGCGGCGGCGTGTCGTAAACCTCTTCACCGTGGTCAGAGAAATAAACCAGGAAACCGTTCGGGTCTGCTGCTTTAAAGTCTTTAATCAGGCTGGCAACCACGTGATCGTTGTACAGGTTAGCATTGTCATAATCATTATATGACTCCAGCTCTTCTGCGTTTAATCCCGGTGGAACATGCTCTGTATTACCGTCAAATTTGCCCTGATCTTCCGGATAACGGTACTTGTACTTGATATGCGTACCCAGCAGATGAACGATGATCAGTTTCTTCGGCGCAGGGTCCTTCAGCACTTCCTGGAACGGCTTCAGCACGTTGGTGTCGTATTCACGCGCACTCTGCGTACGTTGCTGGTTCATGTAGTACTGCTTGTCGGTCTGGCGCGAAAATACCGTCAGCATGGTATTGCGGGCGGTCATCGTCTGCTGGTTGGTGATCCAGAAGGTTTTATAACCCGCCTGTTTCATCATGTTCATCAGCGACGGTTGCGTCAGATACAGATCCGGGTTCTTTTCATTGGCAAAGGTCAGCGCCTGTTGCAGGATTTCAATGGTGTACGGACGAGACGTAACCACGTTATTAAACACGGTCAGATTCGGATCGGTTTTATGCAGTGCATCCAGCTCCGGCGTGGTTTCACGCGGATAACCGTACAGACTCATGCGTCCACGCTGGGTCGATTCGCCAATCACCAGCACTAAGGTGCGCGGTTCGTTACCCGATTCATCTTTGAAATTAGCCAGCGGCGGCAAGGCATTATTTTCATTCAGTAGCTTTGTTAGCGAGTTTAGTTGCTGACGATACTGATAATAGCCGGTCAGGAATTGCCACGGTGCGGCAGGCTCCATACGCGATGCCAGGTTATCCAACGTTTTCTCAAACGGCTTGTTTTTGATAAACGTATTCATGGCGATCGGATGCAGAATCAAGCCATAAAGTAGGGCAAAAGAGACAACATAACGCCACGGCTTTGGAATATAGACCGGGCGCAGGCGTGTCCACAGCAGAACTGCCACTGCCGTATAGGCCAGCGCGATAAGCACAATTTTCAGGCTGAAATACTGGCTTAAATACTCGCTGGCTTCGTTGGTGTTGGTTTCGAACATCACAAACAGAACGCTCTGCGAGAACTCCTGACCGTAGATGACGTAGTAGCACAGCGCCGCCAGAGAGGCCGCCCATAGCACCACGCCGATTACTGCGGCAATAATTTTAATCCGCTTCGGAAAGAGGAATACCGGGATCAACCACAGCGAACTGAATAACAGCGAGTCGCGAATGCCATTAGTGCCACTATAACCACTGATGTAAATAATGGCCTGTAGCAGAGTAGAGAAAAACCAAAAGTAGAGCAGTGCCCAACCCAGGGCTTTCCAGCTAAAAAGAGGTTTAGCCTGGACTTCTGTGGAATGCATAGTAAGAACCTGTCTTGAAAAAAATATCGCCGAATGTACCGACAATTCCTTAAGGATATCTGAAGGGATATCCAGAATTTGAATAAAATGCAGACAGAAATATATTGAAAACGAGGGTGTTAGAACAGAAGTATTTCAGAAAACCCTCGCGCAAAAGCACGAGGGTTTGCAGGAGGGGAAGATTAGCCGGTATTACGCATACCTGCCGCAATCCCGGCAATAGTGACCATTAACGCCTGCTCGACGCGAGGATCCGGTTCCTGGCCTTCTTTTTCTGCCTGGCGGGAGCGGTGCAGCAACTCGGCCTGCAATACGTTCAGCGGGTCGGTGTAAATATTCCGTAGCTGAATAGACTCTGCAATCCACGGCAGATCGGCCATCAGATGGGAATCGTTGGCAATCGCCAG
>OHMF01000895.1_pt1 | contig 12354 bp, 6 predicted proteins | sample 1569181 | NCBI WGS metagenome assembly OHMF01 (sample SAMEA3879559, study PRJEB24766) | human gut metagenome | biome: human-associated habitat; feature: feces | place: USA | collected 1985/1987
TATACCTGATGAGTTTTTGAGGCCTCTTGAAGTAAGTATTCAGAAAGTGGAGAATGACATCTATAGAGATGTGATAACCATTGGTAATGAAGGGACATTTGCCGAAGGCATTGCAATCGATGCGAATAAAAGGTACAGATTCGTTGTAAAATTGGTAGGAAACTTGACAGACGAAGTTGTAGAAACCGGAATATCCAGCAGAATATACTCCGAAGGTCAGGTAATTGACATTCAATAATTAAAGTTTGCTGTATCATAGATGCAGTCCGGTATTTCTATGCTTCCCGTGTACTGCATCTATAGATACAGTAAACTGACTTAAAACAGACGCTATGAAAAATATTCTATTTATGGTTCTTTCTTTCTCTATATTCTTGTTGTTTTCTTGTTCGGATAAAGAGGAAAATGAGCCTTTTATACCAGTTGATGAGATTATCTCTGCGAAAACTTTTCTGATTCCAAATAAAGACACGAAGGTTGTTTCAACGATTCTGAATTTTAAGAATATAGATGCCATAGATTATCTGATGGTTCGAAAAAGTGGAGGAAATAGTTATTCAGTCAAAATAGATAGAAATGAGTTAACTGCAGATTATGTATTTAATTATGTGGTTCAGAAGACGGATCCCCAGAATTTTAGATTGATATTGGTAGCAGTTTATAAAGATGGAAACAAATCGAATGACCTTTCTTTGAATGTGGATAACCGTTGGGGATTCTTTATCCGAAGCGTCAGTCGTACTGCTCGTGTAACTGGTAGTTCTATGGACGGAGAAAACTTCCCAAACCCTAATAATACTGCGACAAAATGGAATGTAGGAGGAACAGATCTTGGCATTATTTGGGAGATGCAGCCCGGAAAATATGGAATTTTCTTTGGTGATACTTTTGGGTATGACTTTAAGCCTAATCTGGCTAATCCTGGACCTAACGGAGGGAGTTGGCGTAGTAATGTGCTGGCTTTCTCGGAGGATAATGATTTAGAAGATGGATTGTCATTCAGCAATATGGCTACTGATGATAAAGGGTATGCCCGCGAGATAGTATATGGGGGAAAAGATTCGTCAGGTAATGGTGATTGGACTTCTATCCCAACAGCTGCTATTCGTGCTAATGGAATAGATTATGTGCATTATTTTAATATGAGAAATTGGACGGGATGGATTACAAATTATTCGGGAATATATAAGTCGGTTGATAATGGTTTGACATGGGCTAAATGTAAAGATATAACCTTCTCATCTTATAGTTTTTTTGGCCAGGTAGGGTACTTTAAGAAAGATGGATATGTTTATATGATAGGTACTCAAACGGGGAGGGATAGCAATGCTAAATTAGCACGATTTCATGAAACAGATATTGAGAATAAGACAGCTTATGAATATTGGAATGCTTTTACTAATCAATGGATAAAAGGCAATGAAAATGAGGCAACAGTATTAATAGAAGATAAGGTTGGTGAACTTTCTTTTATATATAACGAGACACATAAGAAATGGATAATTGCTTATTTCAATGCAGATAGATATAATATAACTATGCGTACGGCAGAAGACATAACTGGCCCATGGAGTGAACCCTATGAGCTTGCTAATGGTAGAGAGTATGCCCAATTGTATGGTTCTTACATTCATCCGTTGTCGGTAACTGGTGATAATTTATATTTTACGATGTCAATGTGGATGCCTTATAATGTTTTTTTAATGAAGGCTGAATTGGCTGATATGGGAGAGTTTTAATTATATTGATAAATATAATATCATGAACACACGCACATTAATTATAACTTTTGTTTGGATGATAATGTCCAACATAGGCATCTGTGCTCAAGAGCATTGGGATGCACAAGAGAGAATTGAGTTGAATAAGGGTGTTTTTCCGAAAAATTTTAGTAAAGCTATTGATGCTATACAGTATGATTTATTAGGAATTGAGAGAGGAAAAAGCCATGTGAAAGTGATAGATAACAACACTTTGTACATAAACCTTTCTTTTTCGCTTAAAAACTCTGTTCAACAAGGTGATTGGCGTATAGCCGTAAAGCCGGATTTTTTACCTTCGTTCCATTGGGCGCCACATCTTACTCCTACTGATAGAAATGTCATCGATCAACATGTATTCCGTTCTCCTGCCCTTATTGTAGCAGACGATCATCAAACTCTTATTCTTATTCCCGATTTGGATATTATGCAGAAGGGGACTCCTGTACGATGGTATATGGATATGGACGCATCCTCTAATACACTTATTCTCGGAATGTGTAATAACCATGTATTCGAACACGTTCTGTTTGAGCGTGATCAAGAAACTACTTACCCAAAAGGAGATATTGAAATAGGCTTTTATTTGATGTATTCTGATAGCAAGGAAGTATTGCGGAATCCTTTTAAGAAGCCGTTAGAATTTATGTGGAGTCGATGGGGGCATGCTGCATATGAGAAAGGTAATCCGGTGAAGGAAAACCTAGAAACGTATGTGAAACATACTTATAATTGGGCTTTTAATTCATGGTCAGAAAATGTGTGGCAGCAATTTGAGTTAGATGGGAAAAAAGTGGGTGCTCCCGTATTCATTGTGAATGTTACTCAAAGTCCTAATTATCCGGGAGAGATTAATGAACGTGAATTTCGTTCTATCTGGAATCAGGCATGGTTCAGTTCATTGCGTTCTGCAAGTGGATTATATCGATATGCAAGAAGAACCGGTAATAGGGAGCTTCTTGCAAAAGCAAATTTGACAAAAGAACTGGCTCTGTCATTTCCGCAGAGGAATGGTTTTTTCTATGGACTTATCGGTACGGAAATGCATGAAGTAGAGATTGATGGTAAAAAGTATAATCGGAGCAAGGGGTGGAATACCTATTATTGGGGAAATTCCAACAGAAATCCTTATACCTGGAATCCGAAAGAATCTCCGTATCATATTCTTGATATGAGTTGGACAGCATTGTTGATGCTTCGGTGGTATGATGAATTAGAAAAAGATGCCCGTCTTTTGGCTTATGCAGAAGATTATGCGATGGCTTTACTTGGAATACAGTATGAAAATGGTTTTTTCCCTGGCTGGCTTGACTTAAAGACAATGCAGCCGATGAACCATTTGAATGCTTCTCCTGAAACATCTTTATCAGTTACTTTTTTACTTAAACTGTATGAGCTTACACATAAGGAAGAGTATAAACGGGCAGCATTTAAAGCCATGAATGCAGTTATCCATGAAATTATCCCGGTTGGGAAGTGGGAAGACTTTGAAACCTATTGGTCTTGTTCTCGTTACGGTTCGGATAACTTGGTAGGTAAAAAAGTTTTGCGGAACAATATGCATAAACAGAATAATTTTTCAATGTTCTGGACAGCTGAAGCCTTACTGGAGTGCTATCGTCTTACCTCAAATAAAGAATATCTTGATTATGGACAGCGTACACTTGATGAATTGCTGATGACCCAAGCATCGTGGCAGCCGCCATACATGTATGTAAATGTATTGGGTGGTTTTGGTGTGTTGAATGCCGATGGTGAATGGAATGATTCACGCGAAAGTCTTTTTTCCGAACTCATCATTCAATATGGAAAACTTCTTGATAAGCCAGAGTATATAGAACGGGGATATGCTGCACTTAAGGCATCTTTTGTAATGATGTATTGTACTGAAAATCCTCAAACCAAACAGCAATGGGAAAAAGTTCATCCGTTCTTTGCTTCAGAGGATTATGGATTCATGATGGAAAATTACGGGCATGGCGGCCGTACAAATCCGGCAGGTGAAGGTATGGGTGAGTTTACAATCTATGATTGGGGAAATGGAGCAGCGGCTGAAGCGTACAACCGCCTCCTTGATAAATTTGGAAAAATAGAATAATGATTCGTTAACATTAATAATTCAGCTATGGTAAGATCAACTTTAACTTTATTGGCCCTATTTAATGTGGCTATACTGTTTCCGGGTAAAGCAATGTCCCAGAACAGTGAAGGGCGGGAGTTTAACGGTAAGTATCAAAAGGAATATCTGGATAAGATTGCATTTCCTATAGGGGGAATCGGCGCCGGAATGTTCTGTTTGGAGGGAACCGGTGCCATTTCGCATGTGTCTCTCAGGCACCATCCTGATGTGATGAATGAGCCGTATACCTTTGCTGCGATTTATGTAAAGGGGGTTGAGAACGGAGCAAAGGTATTGGAAGGGCAGGTTCCGACTTGGAAGTTATTTGGTCCTGCACAGAGTGGTTTAGGTAGGGGAGACAAGACATATGGCCTTCCCCGCTTTGAGGAGGCGGTTTTCCAGACACGTTTTCCTTTTGCGACTATTGATTTAAGAGACAAGGATATGCCTTTGGTGGCAAAGATTACGGGTTGGAGTCCTTTTATTCCGACGGATGCGGACAATTCCAGCTTACCGGTTGGAGTACTGGAATATCAGTTTACAAACACTTCCGATAAGGCTATCGAAACCGTGTTTTCTTATAATACCAAAAATTTCATTGATGGTCAGGGTACTATCCGAGGAGTAAAGAACGGGTTTGTTTTAGAATCCGATCAGAACAACAGTGGGCTAGCTATTTATGTGGACAATGCTGCTGCTGTTGTAGACCATTGTTGGTTCCGTGGTGCCTGGTTCGATCCGCAGACTGTGGTTTGGGATAATATTCGCTATGGGCGGATCGCTGATAAGCAGCCGGTTAAGGGTGTTGCTCCGGGAGCGTCTGTTTATGTTCCGCTGACGTTGCAGCCGGGAGAGACAAAAACAGTCAAGGTAAACTTCTGCTGGTATCTGCCCGATTCAAACCTTTCTATCGGTGGTGCCAGAAAGGTAGGACAGGCATTTACGGGGATGCCCTGCAAGGGAACGGCTTCCGGTCAGCAACCTGTGAGCGGCTTTGTCGGCAAGCAGTTGCTGAACTCGTTCGATAAGGGTGGAGATGGACTGACGGGTATTATTCAGTCTCCTGAGTTCAATATTGGGAAAAGATATCTGAAGTTTCTGGTAGGTGGAGGCAGTCAGGCTGACCGTACTTCTGTAAATCTTGTAGTAGACGGAAAGATTGTAGAGACGGCGGTCGGAAATCAGACGGAGACTCTGAGTGAAACCGTATGGGATTTGAAACCTTATCAAGGAAAGAAGGCTTTTGTGAAAGTCATTGATTTGGATGTTTACCCGTGGGGACATATTCTGGCCGACCAGTTTGTGTTGACAGACAATAGGAATGAAGATATTTACAACTTGTCTTCTACATCCACCTTACTTGCCGATTTTGAAAGTAACAGTTGGGGAGACTGGCAGGTTGTGGATTCTTCTGAAGAAGAAAAACAATTCCTGGCAGATGAAGGAGATGTCGAAGCTACCTACAGACCTTGGTACTCGGAGCGCTTCAAGAGTTTGAATGAGGTTATCGGCTATTGGGATGCAAACCAGGCGATGCTGGAAAAGAACAGCCGGCTGTTCAGTGATGCATTCTATAGTTCCTCTTTGCCGGCAGAAGTACTGGAGGCTGTTGCTACTAATTTAACTATATTGAAATCTCCTACGGTATTACGTCAATGGGATGGAAGATTTTGGGCTTGGGAAGGATGTCAGGATTCTTTTGGCTCTTGTCACGGAAGTTGTACGCATGTGTGGAACTATGCACAGGCTTTGCCCCATTTGTTCCCGTCTTTGGAAAGAACCTTGCGTGAAACGGAATTCAGGGTAAGCCAGAATACGGAAGGACACCAGAATTTTAGAGTCAACTTGCCTATTTCGGCACCGCCTCACAACTTCCATGCTGCTGCCGACGGACAGTTGGGCGGGATTATGAAAGTTTACCGTGAATGGCGTATCAGCGGGGATACACAGTGGATGAAAGACCTTTTCCCGGCAGTGAAAAAGAGTCTTGACTATTGCATCCGTACATGGGACCCCTTGCATAAGGGCTATCTTGAAGAGCCGCACCACAATACTTATGACATCGAGTTCTGGGGACCGGACGGCATGTGTACAAGTTTCTATTTGGGAGCTTTGACTGCGTTTATAGAGATGGGCAAGGAGCTGAAGCAACCCGTTAAGGAATATACGGCCCTGCTGTCAAAGGGCAAGAAATATATGGAAACTGCACTCTTCGATGGAGAATATTTCATACAGAAGATTCAGTGGGAAGGGCTTCAGGCTCCCAATCCGGTTGATGTAATGTCTTTCGGGGGAAGTTATTCCGATGAGGCCCTGAAATTGCTGAAGGAAGAAGGGCCAAAATACCAATACGGTACCGGTTGTCTGTCCGATGGAATTTTAGGGATGTGGATGGCTTCCGTATGCGGACTGGATGAAGTGCTGGACAATGAAAAGGTCAGGAGCCATCTGGTGGCCGTACACAAATACAATCTGAAACATGACTTGGTAGACCATTTCAATCCTCAAAGACCGGTGTATGCTTGTGGTAAGGATGGCGGATTATTGCTTTGCACATGGCCGAAGGGTGGTATGCTGTCACTGCCTTTTGTATACAGCAATGAAGTCTGGACCGGTATCGAATATCAGGTTGCCAGTCATTTGATGATGAAAGGTGAGGTGGAAAAGGGCTTGGATATTGTCCGTGAATGCCGTGAGAGATATGATGGAAGAGTAAGAAACCCATTCAATGAGATAGAGTGCGGGCATTGGTATGCACGTGCCATGGCAAGCTATGGAATGTTGCAGGGGCTTACAGGAGTGCGGTATGATGCTGTTGACAAAACCATGTACATCAATTCTAAGATTGGTGATTTCAAAAGTTTCATCAGTACTGATACCGGTTTCGGAACTATTGAATGGAAAGCAGGAAAGCCTGTGTTGAACGTGGTTTATGGCAACATTGATGTGAAACGCTATAATGTTTCAGGCAAGATTGTGGATTGAGGTCAATTAGGATAGGGATGTACAATCAAAGACAGATTAAGATGACAGAGAAGAAGAAACTTCTTGTTTTGTGTGTTGCACTATTTTGTTTTATAGCTGTTTCTGCACAGCAGAGAATGTCTGTATCGTCTCCTGACGGAAAACTTAGATTTTCTCTGAAAGTAACGCCGGAGAGTGTTTCATATGACATCGACTATAGGAAGCAGTCTCTTATAGCAAATTCTTTGCTTGGTTTCAGCTTTGATAGCGGAGAGTTCGGAAGGAATCTTAAAGCAGGAAAGGTGCAGCGTAAAAAGATTGATGAGACATACAAGCTCATTGTCGGCAAGACAAGTAGTGTACGTAGCCGTTGCAATGAAATGACCGTTCCCATGCAGGAACGGTCAGATTCCGGCCGTCTGATAAACCTGGTTGTAAGGGCATTCGATGACGGGATAGCATTCAGATATGAATTTCCGGAACAGAAAGCATGGGATTCATACGTGATGTATGATGAAAGGACACAGTTCAACTTGCAAGGAAACCCGATGGCGTTGCTCATGTACCTGCCCGGGTATGTGAATACACACGAAGGGGTATACAGTCATGTAAGATATGACAAGGTGGCAAGGAAAAGGCTGATAGAGATGCCGGCGACATTCGAGTTCGACAACGGGGTGGCAGTGGTTATAACTGAAGCGGCCATAAGGGACTATGCGGGAATGTACCTGGTGAAGGAGAAGGGTGGACTGGTGGGAAAGCTCTCGCCAAAACTGGGGCAGGAGAAGATAAAGGTCGAGACAGACAGTTTCCCGCACCGCACACCGTGGCGCGTAATCTCCGTTGCAGACCGGGTGGGAGGATTGCTGGAGACGAATATACTAACAAGCCTGAACGAGCCCTGCAGGATTGAAGACACTTCATGGATTAAGCCTTGCAGGACCACGTTCACATGGTGGAACGGGAATGTCGTGCCGGACAGCACCTTCTCTCCGGGAAACAACTTCGATACAAACAAGTACTACATCGATTTTGCAGCACGCAATGGCTTGGATGCACATGGAATCTACGGATATGCGGAGACTCCTTGGTACTATGATGACAACTTCAATTTCGGATGGGCGGGACCCAATGCGGACGTTACAAAACCGATACCGTGCCTGAACATGCCGAGAATTGTGGAATATGCAAGGAGCAAGGGGGTTGGCATACATCTGTGGGTACACTGGAGACCGTTGTACGACAAACTCGAAGAAGCCTTTGCGCTCTATGAGGGATGGGGAGTAAAAGGACTCATGGTGGACTTCATGGACCGTAATGACCAAGAGATGATACGCATCCAAGAAGAGATACTGGAATGTGCGGCAAGACACAGGCTCTTCATACAGTTCCATGGGTCGAGCAAGCCTTCCGGACTGGTAAGGACGTATCCGAATGAATTCACACGGGAGGGGACACTCAACTATGAAGTATGCAAATGGGACACGCTGGTGAATGCGGACCATGACATTGCGATACCCTTCACCAGGATGCTGGCGGGAGCGACGGACTATCACCTGGGAGGGTTCAGGGCACTGCCGCGCTCGGAGTTCAAGATACAGTATGTAAATCCTCATGTAATGAGCACACGCTGCCATATGTTGGCCATGTATGTGGTTTTGGAAAACCATCTCACCTCGTTGTGCGATACGCCAAAGGCTTATGAAGGTCAACCGGGGTTCGAGGTGCTCCGTACCGTGCCGGGAACGTGGGATGAGATAAGAGTTCCGCTGGCAAAGATGAATGAGCATGTCACGGTGGCCCGCAGGAGCGGTTCGGACTGGTGGGTAGGCTCGCTAAACAACGGTGCGGAAAGGAATCTGAAATTGAAATTGGACTTCCTTAGTGAGGGAGATTACCAGGCAACGATCTATACCGATGCGGAGGATGTGGACCGGAATCCAAACAATCTGGACAGACTGGTGCGGAAAGTTACAAGGAAGGATATCATTGAACTGAATCTGGCAAAGGATGGAGGAGCGCTATTACATATCAGAAGGTTATAAGGGTGATGTTTATCAGTTGAAATTGTATTTCAATCAGTTGTTAGTTTGTTAGGATAAGAAGATTGTTCCAGGATAATATTTTTAGTCAATGGATTTATAACATGAACAGAAGAAATTTTATAAAGAGAGTGGGCCTTTTGGGGGCAGGATATGCGCTGAATAAAAACTTGATGTTTGCGAATTCAGGCGTAGCTTCGACAGCTGCCTCTTTTTCGTCGTTTCCAACAGTAAGGAAGCCTATATCGGAAAGGAACTTCAAAAGTCCTGCCATTGAAAAGGCCATTGCTACTTTTAAACAGAAGGTCAAGAATGAAGAACTGGGCTGGCTGTTTGGGAATTGTTTTCCGAATACGTTGGACACAACCGTTTTTTATTCAGAAAAGGATGGCCGACCGGATACATATGTGATTACCGGTGATATTGATGCCATGTGGTTAAGGGATAGTTCTGCCCAAGTATATCCGTATTTGGATTTCATGTCTGAAGATAAGAACCTGCAAAGACTGATAATTGGCGTTATCAATAAGCAGACCTCCTTTATATTGAAGGATCCGTATGCCAATGCCTTTTATGATGATGATACGAAGTATACAAGATGGAACAGCGACCATACGGAGATGAAACCGGGTATTCATGAGCGTAAATACGAGTTGGATTCGCTTTGCTATCCCATTCGCCTGGCATATGGATACTGGAAAAAGACAAATGATGCTTCTCCTTTCGATGCGCAATGGAAGAAGGCGATAGAAACCGTTTTAAGGGTCTGCAAGGAACAGCAGAGAAAAGATGGTAACGGGCCTTATAGCTTTCGCAGAACTTCGGAATGGGCTATAGATGCTGTTCCTATGGGTGGAGTGGGCTATAAAGTAAATCCGGTCGGATTGATTTGCTCTACTTTCAGGCCTAGTGATGATGCTACCATCTTTCCTTTTCTTGTCCCGTCCAATTTCTTTGCGGTGGCCAGTTTGAGGCAGGCTTCCGAAATGGTTCAAAAGATAACCAAAGACAATGTACTGGCTGATGAACTATTGGCGTTGAGTAAAGAAGTTTATAATGCTTTGCAGACTTATGCCGTGGTGAATCATCCGAAGTTCGGTAAAATCTATGCTTTTGAAATAGATGGCTTTGGATCGGCTTATCTTAGTGATGATGCCAACGTCCCTAATCTGCTGGCGTTACCCTATCTGGGTGGTGTTGATAGTGATGATGCAATTTATGCCAATACCAGAAGATTCGTGTGGTCGGAATACAATCCTTATTTCTTTAAAGGTTCTTATTTTGAAGGGATAGGAGGACATCATATTGGTACGGACATGATATGGCCGATGAGCCTGATAATGAAAGCCCTGACTGCTCAAGACGATGAAGAGTTACAGCAATGTATCCAGATGCTCCAGAAAACGCATGCCGGTACCGGGTTCATGCACGAGTCATTCCACAAGGATGACCCCAAGAAATTCACAAGGAGCTGGTTTGCATGGGCCAATACATTGTTTGGAGAATTGCTGTGGAAAACATTCAATGAGAAACCATATTTATTGGAATATTAATCATCTAATTAATCAATGTAAACAAAAATTTATGAAAAGAATTACAAAATTCAGTTTGTTACTCTCCCTTGTTCTGGGATTGTACTTTCCTACTGTTTTTGCACAGTCGAACATGACGAACGAAATGTTTGACTTGGCAAAGTTGAAGTCGGGTGTAAAAAACAAAAGAATCTCCAGTACAGATCCTACCGGAGGTAACAGAGATCACTTGGAGCCCTTCAAACCAGGTGAGAAACGCATCATTGCAGACATCAAGGGAACGGGAGTCATCAACCACATTTGGGTGACGATTGCGCCTCCACCTCCCACTTTGAGCAGAAACGACATTATCATTCGCATGTATTGGGACGGCAACGATTATCCTTCGGTAGAGTCTCCCATCGGCCCTTTCTTCGGACAAGGCTGGGATGAGAGATACAACTACGCATCCTTGCCTCTTTCGGCCGGTCCTGAAAACGGTACCGGTCTGTCGTGCTATTTCGCTATGCCTTTCGAGAAGGGCGCACGCATTGAAATTGAGAACCAGAGCGACCGCAACATAGATGCTTTCTACTTCTACGTGGATTATCTGGAGATGGCGAAGCTTCCCAAGGACATGGGCCGCTTTCATGCCTGGTATAACCACAACCTGACTGAAGCACTTCCCGAAGGCGAGACGGAGTGGGGAGTTACCGGTGCCCAGAAGCCGAACACCACCGGCGAACGCAACTATGTGTTCATGGAAACCCAAGGCAAGGGACACTTTGTAGGTATCAATTACTATGTGCATTGTCCCACTCCCATGTGGTATGGCGAAGGTGACGACATGTGGTTCATTGATGGAGAAAAGGTTCCCTCGCTGATAGGTACAGGTACGGAAGACTTCTTCAATACGGCCTGGTGTCCTAAAGAAGCCTTCTCGCATCCTTACTTCGGTTATCCCCGTGTGAACAATGATATAGGCTGGCTGGGTCGTACCCACGTTTACCGATTCTTCATTGAAGATCCCATTTTCTTTGAAAAGAGCCTGAAGGGAACCATCGAACATGGCTCCAACAACAACTTGACGTTGGATTTGTCTACCGTGGCTTATTGGTACCAAGATTCGGCTGTGGCTCTTCCCGAAGCTCCTACAAAGGCACAGCGTGCTCCGAAACCTTTCATCAACCATGTTGATATACATCGTTGGCGGGATGCCTGGCGTAAGTCCAAGGGTAACAAAGCCACTCTGTGGGGCAACGAGTAAACTTTTGTAACGCTCTTTTTTTATACGTTCATAGGCTGATATTTATATCCGGGGTTTTGCCATTATATTGGCAAAACTGTGTCTCTATATTGGCAAAACTGTGCCACTATATTGGCACGACTATGGAAAAATAGTTCTACGGAGCAGCAAATTCAATAAATCATTAATAAAGGTACGAAATGAAGAATATTCCCAAAAAGCAATTTGCGGGCTGGATGCTGATGCTACTGTTGTGCATCAGTATCTCGGCATTTGCCCAGTCGCCTAAGAAGGTGACCGGACGTGTGATGGATGCACAAGGTGAGTTACTCATCGGTGTGAATGTGACGGAGGCGGCAGACCCTTCTAATGGTGTGGTGACGGACATCAACGGTACGTATACGATTACGTTGAAAGGTAATAAGCCGTCATTAAAATTCTCTTATATTGGCTTTAAGGATAAAGTGGTAGCGGTAGGCTCCAGCTTTTACTGGAGGTACGGTCACCGTCCATACACCAGAGACCGATTTCATCACATCTGGCTTCTTTCCCCAAGGAATAATGTCACCCTCGATGTCTACTTTCTTGGCTTGGGGTGCGTAGATATTCAATGCTATCCTGCCGTCACTCAGCACTTTGACTGATTGGAGCGTGTCGTTAGGGGTAGGCGTACGTTGCCATTGTGCTGCCATAGGCATTATGCCGCAAACAC
>OHMF01000896.1_pt1 | contig 12334 bp, 10 predicted proteins | sample 1569181 | NCBI WGS metagenome assembly OHMF01 (sample SAMEA3879559, study PRJEB24766) | human gut metagenome | biome: human-associated habitat; feature: feces | place: USA | collected 1985/1987
AGAAAAAAGATTTTTTTTACGAACTTATACAATTGATCCATTCCAAACATCCTTTCACTCAAAAATCCTATGCCAGTTACTTTGCACTTAGCATAGGATATTTAAGTTTATCTTGTGTTAGAGAATTGTTTCAGAATTGTTAATTTTCTTCTTTTCGCTCTTTCCACACTGCGAATTTGAAAGTTACAACAGCGCGTAGCACAGCAGACGTCCAAAAAGGAGCGTACCAACCCATCTATAAAACATTTCGGGCTGACACGCTCCATATATACTTCATATATGCTCCATATAAGCTTATGAAATTATTCCATCCGAACCAAAAGGCACACACATTCGACATGCACCGTATGCGAAAACTGGTCCACAGGCTGCACCTTCACAGTTCTGTAGCCCTTAGCCGCAAGGAGTCCTAAGTCGCGGGCAAGTGTAGCCGAGTCGCAGCTTACATACACAATCCGTTCTGGTGACATCTTAACAATAGTATCAAGAAGTGATTCATCACAGCCCTTTCTTGGCGGGTCAACGACTACGACATCAGGAGTAATGCTCTTTCTTGCTTCCTCACGCTGAGCCTCGGTTGCAGATGTGTCTGCTGCCAGCCGCGCCATTTCTTCATAAAAATGTGGTACGACCTCCTCAGCCTTTCCGACAAAGAATTCAGCATTATCAATGCCGTTAATTGCCGCATTGTTCTTAGCATCTTCTATGGCTTGCGGAACAATCTCAACACCATATACCTTTCTTGCATTCTTGGCAAGGAATAACGATATTGTTCCTATTCCGCAATACAAGTCCCATACAGTCTCATTGCCTGTAAGTCCTGCGTATTCAAGGGCTTTTCCGTACAACTTCTCAGTCTGTCTTGGATTAACCTGAAAGAACGAAAGCGGTGATATCTGATACTTAATATCTCCGATATAATCCTCAATATAGCTTTTTCCCCACAGAGTTTCGCACTGTCTGCCAAGAATGACATTAGTGTTCTCCGTGTTGAAATTAAGCATAATTGATTTGATGCATTTGTCAGTACTTATATCTGAATCAAGCGACACTTCTGTAAGACGCTTTACAAGCGATTCCTTTAACTTATCAGACATCTTAGTGCCGTTAATAACAAGACAGACCATTATCTCGTCTGTGTGGAAGCCTGTTCTTATAAGGACATGACGCACAAGCCCTCTTCCGGTCTGTTCATCATATGGTGCAACACCGTTGAGCTCCATCCAGCTCTTTATCACAGCAAGAATATACTGGTTCTCGACAGCACCAATCTTACAGTCTGTACATGAGATAATAGAATGAGTTCTTCCTGCATAGAAGCCCATCACAATGCTTCCATCTTTGGCAGTTCCAACCGGATACTGCGCTTTATTTCTGTATCTGAAAGGCTCTTCCATTCCGATTGCCGGAAAAAACTCATACCCTTCTATCTTACCGATTCGCTTGAGATTATCGTCAACCAGCTTTTCCTTAAATCTAAGCTGTGCCTGATAACTCATCTGCTGAATCTGACAGCCACCGCACTGTCTTGCGACAGGACAGGCAGGAGTCACTCTGTCAGATGAAGCCTCAATAATCTTTTCAAGCCTTGCATAGCCGTAATTTTTCTTGGCTTTAATAATTTTTGCCTCAATCTTGTCGCCGATTATCGCATCCTTAACAAAGAGGGTATATCCGTCAACCTTGCCGATACCCTCTCCTCCGGTTCCTATATCTTCTATTACAAATGTTACTTTATCATCTTTCTTAAAACTCATTAGTTGTCCTTCTTATATTAGAATCAAGCCATCTGTTATAACCAAGCCAGTCGTTGGTATCCTTGGCTTCAAGTGCTTCCCTTAATGTCTCAAGCTTTGCATCCATATTATCAGCCATAGATAATGCAACAGCCTCTGCTATTGATGGCTTCTTAGGTGAGCCGTACTCAAGCTCTCCGTGATGTGAAAGTATGCAGTGTCCAATCTGCATTGCAAGCATATCAGGGAATCCGTCTATCTGCTTAACCTTCTCCATAACCATCTCATATCCAATAACGATATGTCCTAAGAAATTACCCTCGTCAGTGTAATCATTCTTAGGAAATTCAGATAATTCCTTAACCTTTCCGACATCATGCAGCATTGCACATGTTATAAGCAGATCCCTGTTAAGAAAATCATAGTTGCTGCTCATCTTGTCACATAATCTTGTAACACTTAAGCTGTGCTCTAACAATCCGCCAGCGAAACCGTGATGTACTGTCTTGGCTGCTGATACACATTTGAACTTCTTTGCAAATGTTTCATCTTTAAAGAAAGAATATAACAGTTGCTTCATATATGTACTCTTAACACTGTCTACATACTTCATCAGTTCTGCAAACATATTATCAATATTATATCTTGAAGATGGTACATAATCTGCTGCAACATATTCATTCTCTGATGCAATTCTTGCTCTCTCTATCTTAAACTGTAATGCTCCGTTATAGCTTGTTACCTGTCCTGTTACCGCAACATAATCATTAACATCAAATTCAGCAATTCCGCCTGAATTAAGGTCCCATATCTTAGAGTCAATCTGTCCTGTCTTATCAGCAAGCATTACATTGGCATATTCCTTGCCTGTCTTAGTAAGTGCTATTGATTTTGATTTGCACAGATATACCTCTGAAATTCTCTCACCATCTTTAAGAGTCTCTATATAACGCATAAATCCTTCTGCCTCCGTTAATTAAGTTGTTTTAGCTGTACACTTACTGAAAATGCTACATCTGAATAGCCATCTTTTCCCTGCCTCATAGCTGTCACATACATAGCTTCTCCATCAGCGCACTGATATAGTTTCTCACTAAACTGCTGAATTGTCAAAACACTTTGTCCATTAATTGCACTAATTACATCTCCTGCCTGCAATCCTGCATAATAAGCCGGTGAATCAATATCCACATTAGATATGTATACACCACTCGGAAGTCCGTATTTGGCTGCAAGCTCCTCTGTTACATTCTGTCCTGTAATACCACAGTACATGATTCCATGCTCATTAATCATAGTCTCAATCTGTGCCTTAAGGTCAGATATTCCAATGAATTTCGTACTTGTATCTGTTGAAGCCTTAGATACACCAACTACATTTCCTTCAGAATTAAACAATATGGCAAAACCGCCCGCCATAATACTTACACTTGTCTCAAAAACCTCATAACCGCTGTCTTTACTATACTCAACCTTAGAACCTGCAATTGTTCCGTATGACACACCTTTCGAAGTCTCATAAAGCTTTCCTGATGCAATCACAAGATCTCCCTGTTTTACCATATAAGAATTATCCAGCTGCGCAACTGCGATACTGTTACGTTGTTCGGCTGTAAGCTTAGATGCATTAATACTCACAATTCCTATTCCTGAAGCTGTATTTCTGCATACAAATGCAGCTTCTGTCTGGACTTCATCAGAAAGCCTTACTATATAATTCATTCCAGGTTCTAAAAGGCTTGAACTTGTAAGCACAAGATATGTTGAATTAACATTGGCAACCACAAGTCCTGCCACCTCTGTCTGACTGCTTTCAATTGTCGGAACATTAGAAAATGGCTGTTCAATGTCAACAGAAACCACACATTTATTAACATCCTCAACTTTTGCGCGAAGAGCTGCCATAGCAGCCTCATAATTATCTTTCAGGTCCTTCTCTGTCAATATATCTGAATATTCTGCCGTCTGGTTCTCTGCAAGTACGTAATTATCCTTCTGGATATATATGACATTCTTGTCCTTATTCTTTTCTTCAATCCTTTTCTGTAATACCGGATATAAAAATACCATAAACAAAGTTGCCGCTATTACGACAGAAACAGCAAAAAGCAGCAACTTGCCTATTCTTATAAGCCACTTGTATTTCTTAGCCGGATGAAGAACTACCTGTTCTGTATACAGGTCATACTTTTCCTTATCATCTTCATTAGTTCCCATTTCGGACTCCTTATGTAATTATCGTCTCTTATGAATACAATTATATCATAGTTTATATTACGATTATGAACAATTTATGACTTACATGTAAATATTTATAAGCAAAATATAGTTTTTTTACCTTAAATGCTGTAAACTTATAAAGTATGAAAAGATTGTTTTTAGTTTTTGGAGGTCTTTCGTGAATAAGAAATCTTTATCCACTTTGGAATTTTATAAAATTACCGACCAGCTTGTTTCATATGCATGCTGTGACGGAGCTAAGAAAATACTTCGTAACTTAAAGCCTATGACTGATATAACAGACATCAACTTACGTCTCGATGAGACTAATGATGCACTTTCAAGAATTTTTCAGAAAGGTACTGTTGATTTCAGCCAGACTAAGGATATACGTGCTTCTGTTGCGAGACTTAAGGTTGGAAGCTCCCTTAATATATCAGAACTTCTTAATATAAGTGCCATCCTTTCATGTGCAAAGCATGTTAAGGATTACTATGAGCATCGTGAGGATTCTATATCAGGGATGCTTGAAAACCTTGCAACTGTTGATACTCTCAATTCCCAGATTAAGAAATGTATTATCTCTGAAGATGAGATAAGTGATGACGCAAGTGCCAACTTAAGAAGCATCAGAAGAAGCAAATCAATAGCCAATGACAGAATACATTCTGAACTTAACAAATTGCTTAATTCTCCTACTTACAGGACTTATCTTCAGGATTATGTTATTACCACAAGACAGGGACGTTACTGTCTGCCAGTTAAAGCTGAATACAAGTCAGCATTTCCCGGTATGATACATGACCAGTCATCTACTGGTTCTACTCTCTTTATTGAGCCTGCAGCAGTTGTAAAGCTCAATAATGATATCCGTGAGTTAGAGCTTAAGGAAGCAGCAGAGATTGAAGTTATTCTTGCTGACTTAAGTGCAAAAGCCGGTGAACATACTGAGGAGCTTCTGTGTGATTATGAAATACTTGTCGAACTTGACTGTATATTTGCAAAGGCGCAGCTTGCCAGACATATGCATGCAAGCCGTCCGGTCATGAATACATCAGGAATTATCAATATCAAAAAAGGACGTCACCCGCTTATCGAGCCGCATACTGTTGTTCCTATTGACATCTATCTAGGAACAGATTTTAAGCTTCTAATCATCACTGGTCCTAACACAGGTGGTAAGACTGTTTCTTTAAAGACAGTAGGACTTCTTACACTTATGGCACAATCAGGTTTATTCATTCCGGCTCTTGACCATTCAGACATTGCCGTATTTAAGAATATATACGCTGATATCGGTGATGAGCAGAGTATTGAACAGAGTTTAAGTACATTTTCATCACACATGACCAACACTGTTAAGATCCTTAAAGAAGCTGATGAAAACTGCCTTGTACTTTTCGATGAGATTGGTGCCGGAACTGACCCTACAGAGGGTGCTGCCCTTGCTATCGCAATCCTTAATGACCTTAAGATGCGCGGTGTTACAACCATGGCAACAACTCACTACAGTGAAATCAAGCTTTATGCGCTTTCTACTGAAGGTGTTGAAAATGCAAGCTGTGAGTTCGATGTTGAATCGCTCCGTCCTACTTACAGACTGCTTATAGGCATTCCGGGAAAAAGTAACGCATTTGCAATCTCTAAAAAGCTTGGACTTCCTGATTATATTCTCTCTGACGCATCAGAAAGACTTAACGCGGAAGATGTACATTTTGAAGATATCGTATCTGACCTTGAGCATGCAAGAATTTCTCTTGAGAAGGAGCAGGCTGAGGTTGAAAGCTATAAGGCTGAGATTGCCTCTCTTAAAGAAAAGCTTCAGGCTAAGAATGAAAGGCTTGATGAAAGAACTGACAACATTATCCGTAAGGCCAATGAACAGGCTGCTGCCATCTTAAAAGAAGCCAAGGATTTCGCAGATGAAACTATCAAAGCCATGAACAAGCACGGAATGACAGTTGCTGAGCTTGAAAAGCACCGTACTGCTGTCCGTGAGAAGATGAATAAGAATCAGGCAAAGTTAAAGGTAGAGCCTGCCAAGGTTAAAGCACACAAGGCACATGATATATCTGAATTCAAGACAGGCATGCATGTAAAAGTTCTTACTATGAATGTTTCCGGTACTGTTTCTGCAATTCATCCAGCCAAGAAGCAGGTTACTGTTCAAGTAGGTGCATTAAGCACTAAGATTGATATCAAGAATCTTGAGATTCTTTCAGATTATAAAGAGCCAAAGGAAGCTCCATCTAAGGCTGCTGGCGGTTCCGGTAAGATTAAGATGAGCAAGTCAGCAGGAATATCAACTGAGATTAATCTTCTCGGCTGTACAGTTGACGAGGCTGTTGCCCGCCTTGATAAATATCTTGATGACGCTTACATTGCCAGGATTCCACAGGTCCGTATCGTTCACGGTAAAGGAACCGGCGCATTAAGAAACGGTGTAACCGCTTATCTTCGCGGTGTTCCATATATAAAGAGCTTCCGCCTCGGCGAAATCGGCGAGGGTGATGCTGGTGTAACTATTGTTGATTTCAAATAATTATTATTGGGGGATATTATTATGGCATCTAAACAGCGAATACTTATTGTAGATGATGATGAAAATATTGCAGAACTTATATCTTTGTATCTTACAAAAGAATGTTACGAAACAAAGATTGTGTATGATGGAGAAAGTGCTCTGTCTGAGCTTTCTGTATTCAAGCCCAATCTCGTTCTTTTAGACCTCATGCTTCCCGGTATTGACGGCTATCAGGTGTGCCGTGAGATAAGAAAGAATAACAATGTTCCTATAATTATGCTCTCCGCCAAAGGCGAAACATTTGACAAGGTACTAGGACTTGAGCTTGGCGCAGACGACTATATTATTAAACCTTTTGAAACTAAAGAGATGGTTGCCCGTGTAAAAGCTGTGCTTAGAAGATACCATATGCCTACGAGTATCGGTGTTGATTCTTCTAATGCCAAATGTGTCAATTACCCCGACCTCTCTATCAACCTCGATAATTATTCGGTTAATTATATGGGCAAAAATGTCGAGATGCCACCTAAGGAACTTGAGCTCTTATATTTCTTAGCATCTGCTCCTAATCAGGTGTTTACAAGAGAACAGCTTCTTGACAATATATGGGGATATGAATATATCGGAGATACAAGAACCGTTGATGTACACATTAAGAGAATCCGTGAGAAAATCAAAGATCATGCCCACTGGAATATTGAAACAGTATGGGGAATTGGTTACAAGTTCGTAACTAAATAAAAAGGGCAGAACAAGGGAGGCAGACTAACATTGAAAGGATTCAGTACACTCAGCAAACACATTTTCATATATATAGCTATATGTGTAATCAGCTTTATTCTTGTGTCAACAATATGCTATAAAGCAGATTATAAGCGCATATACAATTATTATTCCGACAGACTGTATCTTCAGGCTAATGAAATAGCAAACGAATATGCTCTTGATTATCTTGCAGAATCCAAGCTGAGACGAATAGAACTTGAAATGAAATCATTATCCACATTTAACGACACCAGAATTATGTTCATTACTCCTTCTGGTGATGTTATTCTTGATACTAACAACAGTTCCACGGACAAGAGTAATGAGGACAGGATTTTATTCTCAATCAATGATTTTGACTATGGTGACCTCAAAGGAAAACACGATATTTTATGGGATTTTTACGGACTGTTTTCCGAACCTGCATTAAGTGTTTTTTCGCCTATCTCTAACTCCTTCGAAATTAAGGGTTATGTTGTTATTAATATACCTGAATCTGCCATCGTTGAACGCGTTTATGACACATTTAACACAAATTATCTTACACTTGCAATTGTACTTATTCTGTCATCTGCATTCCTTGTTCTATATTTCTTTCAGGTTCACAGACCTATTAAAGAAATCACAAGGGCAACTAACGAATACAGTAAAGGAAATCTTTCCTACCACGTTAAACCTATGCTTAATGATGAGATTGGACGTCTTGGAATGTCTCTTGATTACATGGCTTCACAGCTTAATGAATCAGATAAATTCCAGCAGAAGTTCCTGTCTAATATATCTCACGATTTCAGATCTCCGCTTACTTCTATCAAGGGATATCTGGAAGCTATCCAGGATGGAACTATTCCACCTGAAATGCTTGATAAATATATAGGTATAATGCTTTTTGAGACCGAAAGACTCACTAAGCTGACAAGTAATATTCTTACTCTTAATGAACTTGATCCTAAGTCAGTAAGACTTGATATATCAACATTTGACCTTAATTCAATAATCAGACACACTGTTGAGACATTCGAGGGAACATGCAAGAAGAAGGGCATTAAATTCAATATTACATATGCTAACAGTGTACAGAATGTTAAGGCAGACAAGGGCAGAATCCAGCAGGTTATATATAATCTTATAGACAACGCCATTAAGTTCAGTAAAGAAAATTCTTACATATACATAACAGTCAAGGAAAAGGGCGAGAAAGCGCAGATATCCATTAAGGATACAGGCTGCGGAATTGCCAAAGAAGATATTGATAAAATCTGGGACAGATTCTATAAATCAGACTCTTCACGAGGCCGTGATAAGAAAGGCTCCGGTCTTGGTCTTTCAATAACCAAGGAAGTTATTCAGGCACATGGTGAGAATATCGATGTTGTAAGTACTGTAGGTGTCGGTACAGAATTCATATTCACACTTGAACTTGCAAAATAAAAACACACGGACATGCGTAACCTGTATGTCCGTGTGTTTTATTATTCTTTCCAGTTAAGTCTGTGAAGATGTCCCTCGCAATTCATGTGTGAAAAATTATGCTGTCGGAGTGCTTCATAAAGAACGATTGCCACTGAATTAGAAAGATTAAGTGATCTTATATCTCCTATCATAGGAATTCTGATACATGTATCCTCATTATCAACAAGTATCTCTTCTGGTATTCCTGCACTTTCCTTTCCAAACATTATATAACAGTCTTCTTCATAATTAACTTCTGTATATGTCTTATGTGCCTTGGTTGTAGCCATATACACCTTAGCACCCGGATTCTTAGCAAGAAAATCCTTATAATCATCATACTCAGTAACATCAAGCTTATCCCAGTAATCAAGTCCGGCTCTTTTTAACATCTTGTCATTAATCTGAAATCCTAATGGTCCTATAAGATGCAGCCTTACGCCTGTTGCCACACATGTTCTTCCTATATTACCTGTATTAGCCGGCATCTCCGGCTCATGTAAAACTATATTAATCATATCCTTATCAGTCACCTTTTACTGCAATATCAAGTTCCAGAACCATGCTACCATCACTAGACATCGGTATACATATATTCTTGGCATATGTCTGCGAAATCTTCATAGCTCCACGGCATAATGTAGGTGGGGTAATATCAATACCAATTCCCTTAGTTGAAAGAATAGTCGCTGCATTACCCATTATCATATTACCAAGTTCACTTATTGCACTCATTGCCATCTCATCAAGCTCTGGAACCGGCATCCCCATCATCATCTTTGATGCAATCTCACATGCCTTGGTAATCTTCATGGCTATCATGACCTGACCTCTCATCTCACCTGTAATACCTATCATAATTATAACTGAATCCTCTCCAAATTCAGTTGTTTTAACATATGGTTTTCCTATACTCATCTCCATCTGACAGGCATCACGCAATATTGTGCCTGCTGCCATCAGAAATGGATTAATATGGTTGACATTAATCTCTGCCATATTCATTCATCTCCCTACTTCAGTGTATTAATAAACTTTTCTATTCTTTCAAGACCTTGTTTCAGGTTGTCAATTGAATAAGCATATGATATTCGTAAAAAACCTTCACCACAGTCACCAAATGCTGTTCCAGGAACAACAGCCAGCTTCTGCTCCCTGAGTAATCTGTTTGCGAATTCTTCCGAAGATAAGCCAAACTTCTTAATTGAAGGAAATACATAAAATGCACCAAATGGCTCAAAGCAGTCAAGTCCCATCTCCTTAAATGCATGCATGAGATATCTTCTTCTCTGGTCATAAGCTTCAACCATCTTATTAACTTCCATATCACAGTTTTTAAGAGCTTCTATTGCAGCAAACTGGCTGTTAGTAGGTGCACACATAATTGCAAACTGATGAAGCTTAGTCATCTGGCTTATAATTTCCTTTGGACCGCACGCATATCCAAGTCTCCACCCTGTCATTGCAAATGCTTTAGAAAAGCCATTAATAACGATAGTTCTCTCCTTCATCCCTGGAAGACTTCCTATTGAGCAATGCTCTCCATTATATGTAAGTGCTGAATATATCTCATCTGATATAACATATATATCCTTCTCAATTATGACAGGTACAAGCTCTTCAAGCTCCTCCCTTGTCATAACAGCACCTGTTGGATTATTAGGAAATGGCATAACAAGTACCTTAGTCTTATCTGTTATACTGGCAAGCAGCTCTTCCTTAGTAAGCTTGAACTCATTCTCTTCCTTTAGTTCTATTATCACTGGCTTTGCATCAGCCATAATTGCACATGGAAGATAAGATACATAGCTTGGCTGTGGTATAAGCACTTCATCCCCTGGGTCACACATGCATCTTAATGCAACATCAATTGCCTCACTTCCACCTACTGTTATAAGTACTTCCTTCATAGGATCATAATGAAGGTTCATCTTTCTTGCAAGGTAATTACATATCTCTTCTCGTAATTCCTTAAGACCTGCATTAGATGTGTAAAATGTTCTTCCCTTCTCAAGGGCATATATTCCTTCTTCTCTTACATTCCATGGAGTATCAAAATCTGGTTCACCTACTCCTAACGAAATTGCATCCGGCATCTCACTTACAATATCAAAGAACTTTCTTATTCCTGATGGTTCTATGCCTGTTATTTTCTGTGATAATGGGTTTCTCATGGTGTAATCAGCATCCTTTCGTCTTTAGCCTCGTCCTCAATTATTGTTCCATAGTCCTTATACTTCTTAAGTACAAAATGTGTTGATGTACTAAGGACTGAATCTAATGGTGCGAGTTTCGCCGCGACGAACTGTGCCACTGACTTCATTGTCTTGCCTTCTATAATAACTGTAAAATCAAAACCACCTGACATAAGATAAACAGATGTTACCTCATCATACTTGTAAAGGCGTTCTGCTATACTATCAAAGCCCAACCCTCTCTGAGGTGTAACTTTTACCTCTATAAGAGCTGTAACTTTCTCCTCACTTGTCTTATCCCAATTAATGACCGCATTATATCCGCAGATAATATGTTCCTTCTCCATATCCGCTATTTCATTGGCAACCTCTGCTTCAGAATAGCCAAGCATAATAGCCATCTCCTTAAGGTCTATCCTTCCATTCTTTTCAAGAATATCAAGAATCTTCTCTCTCATAACGCAATCCTCCCACTAATTATATGAATCTGTATATCTCATCCTGTTCAGGAAGACCTAAGAATCTGTCTTCCTCAGTATTGTGAATAATTCTGTTATTGCTATCTGTAACTTTACCAATAACGGCAGCTTCGATTCCATTCTGCTGCATTGTATTAACTATATCACATCCATTTTCACATGTCATTAACAAACATCCCATAGAATCCAATATATATGGATTGATATTAAATAATTCACATATTTCGATAATCTCCTGTTTAACTGGAATATTTCTTAAGTCAACTTCCAGTCCAACGCCTGAATACTCTGCCATATCCCATAATGCAGCAAATATACCGCCTTCTGAAACGTCATGCATAGCGCCTTCTACGCCTTCATTAACGAATACAGCTGCTTCTTTAGCTACAAGCAGCTCTTTATCATCTGTAAGTGCCTTATCAATGATATCCTGTGTATACACTTTAAGTATATCTTCTCTTCTTGCGGATATAACGTCTCTTATGCCACTCATTCCTATATACTTGGTAAGAACTATATCCTGACCTGCAACAGCTTTTCTCTGCTTATATACTTCATGACCTATTGCAGTTACAGATACAACCGGGTGATTAACATCCCTGCTTACAGTTGTATGACCTCCAGCGATACCTGCGCCTATAACACAGCTTTGTCTGTCAATCTCTTTTATAATCTCCTTAAGACGTATCTCTCTTGACTTCTCATCAAGAACAATAGTATTCATAATACTATCTGTAACGCCACCTGCCGCACTGATATTGTTAGCCGCTCTGTATACTGCCAATTCTCCGGTCGCAACAGCCGCCAGTACATTTCCCTCATTAATTATATGTGCAGCATCCTGTCCATATGCCGGCTTTACTGTATTTCCTCTTTTGCCAAGCAATTTGAATACAGATCTCCCTAATATTGTATCAGATACTTTTCCTGTCTTCATAATACGTATAACCTCTTTATCTAATT
>OHMF01000898.1_pt1 | contig 12300 bp, 9 predicted proteins | sample 1569181 | NCBI WGS metagenome assembly OHMF01 (sample SAMEA3879559, study PRJEB24766) | human gut metagenome | biome: human-associated habitat; feature: feces | place: USA | collected 1985/1987
CCACTCCAATAATCAATCCGATAGACGCCTTAAATAATCCGGAAATAACAAAGATAACAAAAAGTGCCGCTATCATAATGCGAATCACAATGGTCGATACCAGCGGAGCGCGATTTGCACGATTGGCGTGCCACAAAGTCATAAACTCCACCGAATGGTTTTTCTTCACCATAATAGCCCGCAAAAATGGAGCAATACAGAGAATGATAAACACAGCTCCAAGTAAAGAAGCTCCCAAATGAGGCAGGTTCTCTTTAAAGAAAGGTATGACAAAACGGAAAGAAAGCGCAATGATCGATATGCTGACAATAGAATAAACGACAGTAATGCGTACCATTGCCAATATCAACTTCTTCCATAAATTCTCATGATTGAGCGCAGTCTGCGATCCGGAAGAGTAGCGCATCAGAAATTTCCTCCATGAAACGGGAAGATGAGCATCTACGAAAGTAGAAGCCGGTTCGGCAAGACGAATCATATAAGGAGTCAGAAAAGTAGTGATGACGGAAACAGCCACCACAATCGGATAGAGAAAATCACTTGTCACGTGCAGCGAGACTCCCAAAGATGCGATAATAAATGCAAATTCACCAATCTGTGTCAGACTAAAGCCGCATTGCATAGCCGTCTTCAATGGTTTGCCGGAAAGTATTACTCCAAATGTTCCAAATACGGACTGCCCCAAAATAACCGCCAAAGTAATGACAAGAATAGGTATGGCATATTCTACAATCATCGCCGGATCCACCATCATTCCTACCGATACGAAAAAGATGGCTCCGAAAAGATCTTTAACAGGTTTCACTAATCGGTCGATAGATTCCGCTTCAATTGTTTCCGCCAAAATAGATCCCATAATAAACGCACCGAAAGCAGCGGAGAAACCCGTATTAGCCGCCATAACCACCATACCGAAACATAGTGCCAGCGACACAATAAGCAAAGTCTCCTCTCCCATCAGTTTACGGCAACGTTTCAAGAATTCCGGTACTAGATAGATACCGACCACAAACCAGAGAATTAGGAAAAACAATAGTTTACCGATACTTTCCAACATTTCCGTACCTTCAAAATTATGACTTACAGCCATTGTGGAAAGCATGACCATCAACACAATTGCCAAAATATCTTCCAAAATCAAGATACTCAAGACCAAGCCGGTAAACTGTTTTTTCCGTAACCCTAGATCATCAAAAGCCTTATAAATAATCGTAGTAGAGGACATTGCAATCATACCACCCAAAAACAGGCTATCCATCCTATGCCAGCCGAAGCCCATACCAACGCCTATACCCAACAGAATCATGCAGAAAATAATAGTACAAGCGGCAATAATAGCAGAGCCACCCACTTTTACTATCTTCTTAAAACTAAATTCCAGTCCGAGAGCGAACAACAAGAAGATAACACCTATATCCGCCCATGTCTTAATATTCGCAGTATCCATTACGGAAGGTGTATAAGGCATATGCGGACTTGCCAAAAAGCCGGCAACCACATATCCTAAAACCAAAGGTTGCTTCAACTTCTTAAATAATAAAGTCATGATGCCTGCACAGATCAGTATCAGTGCGAGATCGGCTATAAGAGTAGGTAACTGAGACATTATTTCATCATATTTGCTGACAAAATTATAATAAATCTATGGAATGAGCAACGTTTATCCATATAAGAAACGCAGATTAACGCAAATTCACGCAGAAGTTTAATTTCAAATCTTATTCTGGGCAAATTTGCGTTAATCTGCGTTTCTATAAATATTCAATTATTTCCTGAACGGAGGTTTTACCACGACCGCTTTCAATTTACGACCACGCACATCGATACAAATTTCCGTACCTGCCTTGCTGTATTCCGGTTTCACATACCCCATGCCGATACCGATTTTGCGGGTAGGCGACATAGTGCCCGAAGTAACGATCCCAATCTTCTCCCCATCCGAATTTACAAGTTCATACCCATGACGGGGAATTCCACGATCAACCATTTCAAAGCCAACTAATTTACGGGTTACTCCTTCTGCTTTCTGCTTCTCCAGCATCGGACGATTGATAAACTCTTTACCTTCTATAAACTTAGTTATCCATCCAAGTCCAGCTTCTATCGGTGAAGTAGTATCATCCAAATCATTTCCATACAGACAGAATCCCATCTCCAACCGAAGTGTATCGCGAGCTCCTAAACCGATAGGTTTGATATCGAACTCCTCACCGGCTTCAAAGACCGCTTTCCAAATAGTATCAGCCACATTCGGATAGAAATATAGTTCAAAACCTCCTGCACCCGTATAGCCGGTATTGGAAATTATCACATTCTCTTCACCTGCAAACTTTCCGACTTTAAAAGTATAATAAGGAATTGATGCCAGATCAATATCAGTCAATTTCTGCAAAGCAAGAATCGCTTTCGGTCCCTGCACAGCAAGTTGCGCCATGTGATCCGAAGCGTTCTCCAATTCCGCTCCTTCCGTATTATGAGAAACGCACCAGTCCCAGTCCTTTTCAATATTAGCGGCATTGACTACCAACATATATTTTTCCGGTTCATACTGATATACCAGCAAGTCATCTACAATTCCTCCTTTATCATTCGGGAAACAAGTATATTGAATCTTTCCCGGAGTCAGTACCGCCACATTATTGGAAGTCACCTTCTGAAGAAAAGCTAATGCCTTCGGACCTTTCACCCAGAATTCTCCCATGTGGGATACGTCAAATACCCCGACACCCTGACAGACCGTCAGATGTTCGTCAATGATACCGGAGTATTCAATAGGCATATTATAACCTGCAAACTCGTGCATTTTAGCGCCAAGCGCTATATGTTTCTCTATAAACGGAGTGGTTTTCATTATCTTTTAAGCATTAAGTTTTAAGTATCAGTTATTTGGAAGCTACGAGCTCGGCAATCTTCACAATTACTTTCATCGCTTTCTCCATATTCTGGATAGGCACAAATTCATAACGTCCGTGAAAATTCAGCCCACCGGCAAAGATATTCGGACAAGGCAAGCCTTTAAAAGAAAGTTGTGCACCATCCGTACCTCCACGAATCGGCTTCACATTCGGTTTCACACCAACAGCTTCCATTGCAGCAAAAGCGGTGTCGATAATATGCATCACCGGCTCTATCTTCTCACGCATATTATAATATTGGTCGCGCAATTCGAGAGTTACCGTACCCGCACCATATTCGGCATTCATTTGAACGACCAGACGTTCCATTTCTTTCTTGCGGTTTTCGAACTTAGTACGGTCATGATCGCGAATGATATAAGAAACTGAGCTTTGCTCCACTTCACCCTGAATGCCAATCAAATGATAAAATCCTTCATATCCCGTAGTATGCTCCGGCCTTTCCTGTGTCGGCAGCAGAGTAATAAACCGATTGGCCAAATAAATGGAATTAATCATCTTATCCTTAGCATATCCCGGATGTACATTACGCCCTTTAAAAGTAACTTTAGCGGCAGCAGCATTGAAGTTCTCGAACTCCAACTCTCCCACTTCACCGCCATCCATTGTATATCCCCACTCACAGCCGAACCTTTCTACATCGAATTTATGAGCGCCTTCACCGATTTCTTCATCCGGATTGAAACCGATACGGATTTTTCCGTGTTTGATTTCAGGGTGTTCTTTCAGATAGGCCATTGCGGAAACAATCTCTGCAATACCGGCTTTATCATCAGCACCGAGCAAAGTTTTTCCGTTGGTTACAATCAAGTCTTCTCCCTTATGATCCAGCAATTCCGGGAATTGTGATGGAGAAAGGACTACATTCTCTTCAGCACAAAGCACAATATCCGAACCGTCATACTTTTCCACAATGCGCGGAGTGACATCTTTACCCGTCATATCAGGACTTGTATCCATGTGGGCAATAAACCCGATAGTGGGTACTTCTTTATCTATATTGGCAGGAAGCGTGGCAAAAAGATAACCATGCTCATCCAAAGTTATATCTTCTAACCCCAAAGATTCCAACTCTTTTTTCAAGTATTCAGCAAAAATCATCTGCTTCGGAGTACTTGGAGTAAGCCCTGTCGATTCATCAGATTGTGTATCGAAGCTTACATACTTTAAAAATCTGTCTACTAAAGTCATATCGTTTTAATTACAAGTTACTAATTACAATTTACAAATTGATAGTTTATAGTGCCGTAAAGGTAAAAAAAGAGCCGTGAATTACAAAGCAATTCACGGCTCTTTTTTATTGTATAGTTTTATCCGGATACTTAACTGACCTATCTGACCACTTTAAAAATGACTACTACCGTCAAAGCAATGTGTACAAACCTTGCATTTGGGCAGACCGATAGCTTCTATTAATGTTTCCACTGTATTGAACTTCAAAGAAGAAAGCCCGAAACGTTCGGCTATAATACCAACCATCTTCTCATATTCGGGAGACCCGGTAGTGGCATATTTATCCAAATTCTTATTTTCGTCACCTTCCAATTCCTTAATAATACGGCGGGTAATCAGTTCCAACGCATTTTTGGAAGCGGAAAAACCTACAAACGGACAAGCATAAATCAATGGAGGACAAGCAATACGCATATGTACCTCTTTTGCTCCATAATCATATAGTATCTTCACATTATCACGCAACTGCGTGCCACGAACGATAGAATCATCACAAAACAACAAGCGTTTACCTTCAAGCATTGCACGGTTCGGAATCAATTTCATCTTCGCCACTAACGCACGCATCTCCTGATTACTAGGAGTAAAACTACGAGGCCAAGTCGGTGTATATTTTGAAATCGCACGGTGATAAGGAACCCCCTTGCCTTCTGCATACCCCAAAGCCATACCCACTCCCGAATCAGGAATACCACAAGCACAGTCCACTTCCGATTGATCTGTCTGTCCCATCTTCAATCCACAAGTGAAGCGCACCTCTTCTACATTCCGTCCTTCATAACAAGAAGTAGGAAAACCATAGTACACCCACAAGAACGAACAAATCTGCATATCCTCATTCGGTTCACGAAGTTGTTCGATATGATCGTCATACATACGGACGATTTCACCGGGACCTAAGTATTTCTCTATCTCATAATCCAAATTCGGAAAACTGGATGATTCGCTTGTCGCAGCGTATGCTCCTTCTTTTTTTCCTATTACGATAGGAGTACGCCCCCACTGGTCACGAGCAGCGATGATACTTCCGTCCTCCGTCAAGATAAGCATTGAGCAAGAACCTTTGATGTGCTTGAACACATTTTCAATACCTTCCACAAAGTTTCTACCTTGTATCAGAAGTAATGCGATAAGTTCTGTCTGATTGGTATTGCTCGAACTAAGTTCGGCGAAGTGCATATTTTGATTGAGAAGTTCATCTTCCAGTTGCTGAATATTGACAACCTTTGCAACGGTAATAATGGCGAAGCGGCCGAGGTGAGAGTTTATAATAATAGGTTGAGCGTCTGTGTCACTAATAATGCCGATACCGGCGTTTCCTTTAAACTTGTCCAATTCTCCTTCGAACTTTGTTCGAAAATAGGTACTTTCCAAATTATGAATGGAGCGTATAAAACCTTTTTCCTTACTGTATGTCGCGAGTCCTCCTCGCTTTGTACCCAGATGTGAGTTATAATCTGTGCCGTAGAATAAATCAGTCACGCAACTAGCTTTCGAGACTGTTCCGAAAAAACCTCCCATGTTATTCTCTTTATTGATGTTTTTTAAAAAGATGTGCAAAAGTACAAAAAAGAATCCGTCTGATAAAACAAAGAGCCCCGCAAAGTTTTGTTTTCCTTGCGGGGCAACAACTAATATTTATTAAAAGCGGGGAATCCGAGAACAATCTCTTTGCCTAGATCTTATTTCCATTTCTTGATTATCTTCTTATCCGACGGAGCTGCTTCAATCAAGCTCAACGCAAATCCTCCGCTACGGGCCAGTTTGACAGAAATCCGGGTTTTAGCAGTTACTATACCTTTCTTTATTTGATAAGAGGTGGGATTCTTTTCAAAGTCCGCTTCCTTTCCGTCAGCATACAATGTCGCTACATATTGTTTTCCCGGTTCGAGAAAATCAAGTGTAAAAGCAGAAGTACGAGGATTCTCATCAGTGATACCACCTACGAACCAGCTATCAGTACCCTTCGCCTTACGTGCAACGGTGATGTAATCTCCCGGTTCTGCCTCCAGATACTTACTGTCATCCCAATCAACGGCTACATCCTTGATAAATTGAAATGCATCCATATGACGTTCGTAGTTTTCAGGGAAATCAGCCGCCATCTGCAAAGGGCTGTACATCGTTACATAAAGAGCCAATTGTTTAGCCAATGTAGTACGTACAAAACTATGATCGCCCGACAAGAAAGAAAGTTTGGTATCAAAAATACCCGGAGTATAATCCATCGGTCCGCCAATCAGACGGGTAAAAGGAAGTAAAGTGGTATGAAACGGTTTATTACCGGCAAATGCTTCATACTCCGTACCACGTGCCGACTCATTGCCGATCAGATTCGGATAAGTACGACATAGTCCGGTAGGACGGACTGCCTCATGAGCATTCACACAAATCTTATAATCAGCCGCTTTCTTCACTGCATATAGATAATGGTCGTTCATCCATTGTCCGTAATGATGTTCGCCACGAGGAATGATATTGCCGACATATCCACTCTTCACTGCATTGTAGCCGTTATCTACCATAAATTGATATGCCGCATCCAAATGACGTTCATAGTTACGAACAGAAGCGGATGTCTCGTGATGCATCATCAGCTTTACTCCTTTTGACTTCGCATATGCATTCAGCATTTTCAAATCGAAATCAGGATAAGGTGTAATGAAATCAAATACATAATCTTTTGATTTGCCGAACCAATCTTCCCAACCTTCGTTCCATCCTTCTACCAATACTTGATCAAATCCATGTTCAGAAGCAAAGTCAATGTACCGTTTCACATTATCGTTATTCGCTGCATGGCGTCCATTCGGTTTTGTTTTTGAATAATCTGTTTCGCCCAATTTCACAGAGTAAACATCGTCCGTATATGCCCAAGAACTTTTTCCGCTAATCATTTCCCACCACACACCAATGTATTTCACCGGTTTAATCCAAGAAACATCTTCATAAGCACAAGGATCGTTCAGATTCAATGTCAGCTTAGACGACAGAATATCACGTGCATCATCACTCACGATTACCGTGCGCCAAGGAGAACGACAAGGTGCTTGCATATATCCTTTATCTCCTTGTGAGTCCGGTGTCAACCACGATTCAAAAACCAGGTTCCGATCATCAAGGTTCAAATGCATACAGGAATAATCAACCAAAGCAGCTTCATGCAGGTTAATATACAAGCCATCATCCGTTTTCATCTGCAAAGAAGTTTGCACACCTGTTGGCGAGAAAGAGGTTTGAGAAGCGTTTCCAGTAATCGCCCCTTGCAATAATCCACGAATTTCAGAAAGTCTGGACTCGGTATAATCGTATTCCTGCGTATCATAATCACCGGGAATCCAAAAGGCCGTATGATCTCCCGCCATAGCAAACTGGGAATGTTCTTCCTTAATCACAAAATAATTCAAATTCTTCTGCAATGGGAATTCATACCGGAATCCCAAGCCATCATCATAAAGACGGAAATGGATAATGATATTGCGATCTTGTGCCTTCTGATTCAAAGTAACAGCCATCTCATTATAATGATTGCGGATTGATTTCACCTCTCCCCACACCGGTTCCCATGTTTCATCAAAAGCAGAAGTTTTAATATCGGTCAGAGTGAATCCATTCATCAGTCCGGGATCATTTTTCAATTCCAGTCCCAGTTTCGAAGATTTAATCACCTCTTTTCCTTTATAAGAGAGTTCATACACCGGTTCTCCTTGCGTGTTGACAGAGAAATTTAACTTTAATTGTCCGTCAGGAGAAGTGATACTTTCGGCCTTTGCTGATGTGCCGAAGAAAAAAGAGAGCAACAGGCAGGCCCATATTGCAGTTCCTATTTTCATGTTCTTCATGATATAAATGAGTTAATTAATAATCGTAGGACAAAGATAGACAAGAAACAATAGAGGTGTTTTTCTTTATAAAGAAAATATAGAGGAATACAGATTCAAAAACGAAATAAGTACTTAATAATAAAACAGATAACACATTTTGTCTCCCCCCAAAAATATAGTGTCTATGGTGAAGAAATTAAAAGGATTAAAGACGCATATTACATAATCTTTCTATATTTGCAACGTATTATCCCAACTATATCAATAAACACTTTACTATTTAGAATATGGCACAGCACCTTAAATTGATCGCTCTATTGATTTTCACATTGTCCGCTAGCTACACTTCCGCGCAGTCTTTACGTAAACTGCTGGAACGTCCATACGGTATCATCGAGTCAAAATGGGAAAAAGATGCTCAAGTAGACAATCCGTTTAAAAGTGCCTCTTCTTATACGTTCTACCGGGGCAAATTTCCTAAAGATTTCAATATTCAGACTCCTTATGCCTTACCCGTAAAGAACAATCAAAAGACAGCCTGGAAAACCGATCCGCGTGAACCATTCAAGACCTTGAATTTTCACATCAAACAAGATGATACAATCTACGCCACCCGCAGCGGAATAGCCTGTAAAACCACCAACCCGCAACAGCTGCTCATCTATCATCCCGATCAGACTTTTGCAGCCTATCTGGTGATGAACGAGAATTTCATCGAACCGGGCGAAGAAGTACAAGTTGGACAAGCCATAGGAAAGGCAGGCCCCACAGGTGCTGCCATCTCTTTCTTTTTTCTGGATGAAAATAAGTTCAAAGGAGGATTATCATCCGGATACCCTTACTCCCACTTTATTCCTGTATTCCGCACAACTGAAGGAGATGTGAAACCGGAAGAGAAAACCATCTATCAGGCTGTGACCGACCATGACCTTATCATGCAGGACATGAGTAAACGTGATAAAAAGAAATATATGAAGCTACACAACCTGAAATAATAGATGTATCATGCGCATATTTTTACTTTTCTTCCCGGTCTTCTTTTTCTGCGGTTTGCTTCATGCCCAAACCGTAAAAGTGGAATATGGCGGTGACCCGCTTCCCGGCAAAGACCGGAAGAAGATAGAACAGTTTCTTCAACATGAGGTTGATTTCTATTCACAATTCGGACTGCCCGATACGCTGAGCCTCCAACTATATGTATTTGAAAATAGAAGAGAAGCAATCGATTACTTAGAAAGTATCAATGTGTCTCTGCCTATCAAGGCAAGTGGTGCATACTCACCTAAGCTACAAAAGGCAGTCATCTTAGGACGGGAGAATGGACGGGAGAGAAGTCTTGCCATTATCTATCACGAACTAAGTCATCATTTCGTTTCGCAGATTCTCGGCAAGCGTCCTCCAAGCTGGCTTAACGAAGGACTGTCGGAGTACTTCGAACATTGCACCATTCACAAAAAAGCAGTCCGCCACACATTTACCGAATACGAACAAGGGAGAGTTCGGACGATGTATATGCTGGGAGAAGTAAACCTTCCTACATTTTTAAAATGATCCGTCAACCATTTCAGAACAAATCAATCTTGTTTATCCCGGAGGCTTCCAGCAATTCGAAAAAGATTTTGAAGCCGCCTACAAATAATATCAATCTTTCAATCAAATGAGTAAAGAAGTTATCTATATCTTTATCGGTGGAGGAACCGGTAGTGCACTGCGTTATTTCATCCAGTTGTTAATGCACGAACGAATCGTCCCTTATCATTTTCCATGGGCCACTTTCACGGTCAATCTTCTCGGCAGTTTTCTCATCGGCCTGTTCTATGCCCTTTCAGAGCGATTCCACCTTCCGTTCGAGGTCCGTTTGTTTCTGACAACGGGTTTATGCGGAGGTTTCACAACGTTCTCTACTTTCTCCAGTGACGGCGTAGGTCTGCTGAAAGGAGAATTTTACGGAGCATTTGTTCTATATACATTATTAAGTATAGGAATAGGATTAGCCGCAACGTTAGCCGGCGGATATGTGGGAAAACAGATTTAATAATTCGAATATAAATCCTACCTTTACGGCATGATTAAAAGAAACCCAACCAAACCCGTCCGCGTTGTTCCTCCCATGATGGAAGAACAGGAAGTCAGTACTATTACCCTACAGGAATGGCTCGACAGAGAAGAAACCGTCTCTCATCTTTTATTCTGCAAAGGAAAAGAAGAAGGCATCGACAAATCTTATAAAAGTTTCAAAAACTGCACCTTTCAGCATCAGACATTCAGCGAATGTAAATTCCGTTCCTCCCAACTGACCGATGTCAGGTTCGAGAACTGCGACTTATCCAACATTTCTTTCGCTGAAAGTTCACTCTACCGGGTAGAATTCATTTCCTGCAAACTATTGGGTACCAATTTATCGGAAACAACGATGAATCACGTCTTGCTGCATGACTGCAACGCAGGTTATATCAATCTGGCTATGAGTAAAATGAACCAGGTACGTTTTGCACACAGCCAGCTCCGCAACGGAAGTCTGAACGACTGCCGTTTTTCATCCGTCGCATTTGAGAGTTGCGATCTCGTAGAAGCCGATTTTTCACACGCTCCGCTTCGCGGAATAGATTTGCGCACTTCCCGTATCAGCGGAATCACGCTTAACATCAGCGATCTGAAAGGGGCTGTCATCACTTCCCTGCAAGCAATGGATTTGCTTCCACTGTTAGGGGTTATTATCGAAGATTAAAATCCTGCAAATTCACCCTGCCGCACTCAAACAAAAAGCATCGTCCCGTTGTTATAGTATAAGGTCGGACTAACGACATATAGGGAATAGGCACAAAAAGAATACCTATTTATAGTGATTTCTCACTCCCCGTCAAGTCCGTACTTTTGCAGAAATCTTATTCAAAAACAATAGAAACGATGAAAATTGAAAAAATTGTAGCTCGAGAAATTCTCGATTCAAGAGGTAACCCCACAGTAGAAGTTGACGTAGTATTGGAATCCGGCATTATGGGACGTGCATCTGTGCCGTCAGGTGCTTCCACAGGTGAACACGAAGCATTGGAACTTCGCGATGGTGACAAACAGCGCTATGGTGGAAAAGGAGTACAAAAAGCGGTTGATAATGTAAATAAAATCATCGCTCCGAAGCTGATTGGTATGTCTTCACTCAATCAGAGAGGTATCGACTACGCAATGCTGGCATTGGACGGCACTAAGACTAAATCGAATTTAGGTGCTAACGCTATTCTCGGCGTATCTCTTGCCGTAGCCAAAGCTGCTGCCAACTATCTGGACCTTCCTCTATACCGCTATATCGGTGGAACAAATACGTATGTAATGCCTGTACCGATGATGAACATCATCAACGGTGGTTCACATAGCGATGCTCCGATCGCATTCCAGGAATTTATGATCCGTCCCGTAGGTGCTCCTTCTTTCAGAGAAGGTCTGCGCATGGGTGCTGAAGTATTCCACGCTTTAAAGAAAGTTTTGAAAGACCGTGGCCTTAGCACTGCTGTAGGTGATGAAGGTGGTTTCGCACCTAACCTCGAGGGTACGGAAGATGCTTTGAACTCTATTCTAGCCGCTATCAAAGCTGCTGGATACGAACCGGGCAAAGACGTTATGATCGGTATGGACTGTGCTTCTTCCGAATTTTATCATGACGGCATCTATGATTACACCAAGTTTGAAGGTGCAAAAGGCAAAAAGCGTACTGCTGAAGAACAGATCGACTACTTGGAAGAACTGATCAATAAATATCCTATCGACTCTATTGAAGACGGTATGAGTGAGAACGACTGGAACGGCTGGAAGAAACTTACCGAACGTATCGGCAACCGTTGCCAGCTGGTAGGTGACGACTTGTTTGTAACGAATGTCGACTTCCTAGCAATGGGTATTGAAAAAGGCTGCGCCAACTCTATCCTGATTAAAGTAAACCAAATCGGTTCGCTAACGGAAACATTGAACGCTATCGAAATGGCTCACCGCCACGGATATACAACTGTTACTTCTCACCGTTCCGGTGAAACAGAAGACGCTACGATCGCCGACATCGCAGTAGCTACTAACAGCGGACAAATCAAGACCGGTTCTTTGAGCCGCTCAGACCGTATGGCTAAATACAATCAGTTGCTTCGTATCGAAGAAGAATTGGGTGACTTGGCCGTATATGGATATAAGAGAATCAAGTAAGCATACTTTTTACTTTATAAATAAAAGAGGATAGGCTTTTTAAAACCTATCCTCTTTTTTTATATATTTGATGATTCGCAAACGACCAGAAACATTTTCATGCGTATCATATAATAAACAAGAATGAATAAACAATGATA
>OHMF01000908.1_pt1 | contig 12228 bp, 8 predicted proteins | sample 1569181 | NCBI WGS metagenome assembly OHMF01 (sample SAMEA3879559, study PRJEB24766) | human gut metagenome | biome: human-associated habitat; feature: feces | place: USA | collected 1985/1987
CTTGTTTGAATGCCCGGAAAACAAACCAAGAGCCTCTGTCGATGCCCGTTTTGGGCGTCGGCAGAGGCTCTTTTTTTATGACATATTCAAAATAGCGGACAGCAGCTCTTGAACCTGTTGCCGGTATTCCGGCTTTATATCCGAAATACGTCTGGCAAGCGCAAGGGCTTCCGCTTCTGGCTCATCGGTCCCAAAGATAATTCGGTCCGCACTGACGCCCAGCAAACGGCAAAGACGCTGCAAGGCTTCAAGAGAAATACCGGAAGCACCACGCTCAATAGCGCTCAGGTGATTCGGCGTCATGCCAAGCATTTCTGAGAGCGTGTCCTGCGTATAGCCCGCCTGTTCTCTTGCCACTTGAATATTGCCGCCGATTTCAATATTGATGTCCTTCTTCTCTCGCATAGCCTCACCACCTTTGCATTTAGTGTACCTAACGGCGGTGTCATTATCCACGGTACTCCGTCGTTGTTTTTACTAACGACAATGCGTTGACTGTCCGTGATGAGGGTGATAGAATGGAGTTACCTACCAAAAGAGTGAAAGAAGGGGTGTCATGTCGCGCATTATTGAGTTTAGAAAGTCTGCTCAAAAAGCTGAAAAGCAATCCGTTCAAGGCAAGACTTGTGCGTTTACCGGTCATAGACCGCAGAGTCTTCCGTTCGGCTTTGATGAATCCGATAAGCGTTGTACTTCTTTGAAATCTGTTATGCGGGATCAGATTGTAGCACTCATCGAGAACGAGGGCGTCACGCATTTTATTACCGGCATGGCTCTTGGCGTCGATATGTACGCTGCGGAAATTGTACTCGATTTGAAATCAAAATACCCTCACATTACTCTGGAAAGTGCAATCCCTTGTGAGACACAAGCGATCAAATGGTCTGTGGCTTCACGGGAACGGTATTATAATATCGCGGCAAAGTGTGACAAGGAGACCATGCTGCAACGGGAGTACACGTCGGACTGCATGGACAAGAGAAATCGGTACATGGTCGATCACGCCGATTATATTCTCGCAGTATGGAATGGATGCCCCAGCGGTACCGGGAACACCGTGAGATATGCCCACAAAAAGGGCAAATCTATCATCGTTATCAATCCGGTTTCCCTTGATGTCACGCGGGAATAAGGCAAAAATCCCACTCCTGAATCAAGAGTTGTGAAAACCGTGAAGTATTTCCCGATAGTGAATACACATTGCACTACTCGGTGATTATTGGAAACGTGTACGGCGTATGCTGCCCAGTGAACATCTCCACGGAACACATCGAATTTTCACGGCTTCGTAAAACGGAAAGTGTCACCTTATGAACAGTCCCTTGCCGAGAGAAAAATAAATCGCTGGAAACGGGAACGCCCCCGGCACTGTGCGTCTGGCACAGTGTCGGGGGCGTTTTTCCGTGTCTTAGTTATGAGCCAGTTCATTTAGGAGCAGCTTTCGATAGTCCACATCCAAGACGCAGCGATGGAAGTCCATCAGACGGTGTTCGTCGAACAGCTTTTCACAGAGCTTGGTCAGCGGATGATTCATCAGCTTTGCAGAAATGCCAGTCTCGTTGAAAAACCTTGCCCATGTGAAGACCTCTTCTAAATCCTCCTGCCCAAGCGTGGCAGGAATGATGGCGTTGCAGAGACGGACAATGGGGCTGTCCGCAAATCGCTCTGCGACTTCCTCCGGTGTGCATTCATAGCGGTCACAGTCAAAGGAAAGCGCATCCTCAATTTTAAGATAATTTTCGGTTTCATCCCGCGTCAAGGTTATGGTGTAGTCTCCCATACCGGACGGCACATCAATATTCTCCATGACATCAAGCTCGTAACGGGATCCGCCGATGATCGCTTCAAAGGAGAAGGACTGACAGATTACTGCTGGGTTCTTGTCTATCTTGTCCTCATTCAGAAAGGACAGCGGATTATACTCCGTCAGTTCCCAGTCGATTTTTCCTCTCTCTGTTTGCTCGGCAATCTGCTGGATCAGATGTTGTTCTTCTTCGTGCAGATTTTCATTGTACAACATGATACACCTCCGTTTTCTGATTTCCTTTTTTGGGGGGCTGTTCTATGTTTCCGAAGAGAATGCCGTTTCTATCATCATTCCTTGGCTGAGGGCAGACCTTCGTAAAACTTCCTCAGTTCCTCCAAACTGCTTGTCCGATTTTTGATAGGCAGGGAGTCCCATGTAATGTCATGATAGCGTTCCGGCGGCTCGTCCCGCAGTCTTCGGTCGATAATGCAGACAATGCCGGTGTCTGTGAAATTGCGGATCAATCGCCCGATACCTTGCTTGAGCTTGATAATCATTTCGGGAACGCGGACATCCATCAGAGCGTCCTTTGCGACGGAACACTTATACTCGATAATTGGATCGGGGACAGGGAACGGAAGCCGGAAAATGATGACATTGGAAAGGCTTTTTCCTTCAATGCTGATACCTTCCCAATATGCACCCGTCCCCAGAAGCACGGAGTTCGTATCTTCCTTAAACTCATTCAGCACCTTGTCCTGCGACGATCCCGGCTGCTGCATCAGAATTTTGTACGGAAGATTTTTCTCACTGAGAATGGAGTAGACCTCTTCCATGTCGGTCTTTGCCGTAAACAGCACGAGTGCCTTTCCGTTGGAAATGCTCAGGATCTCAAGCAGTCGCTCCACGCCCTTTTCAATGAAGGCTTCATGTTCTCTGGTCGGGTGCGGGAGATCGTCGCAATAGTAGATCATGGCGTGTTCATCGTATGGATATGGGGAAGGCTTTGGCTCGGATAAGCAGCCGCGATCACCAGCGGGAAAGCCGGTATTGCTGATAAAGTAAGAATACTGTTCTTCCAGAGACCCGCTCGTGGCGTTCGTCAGCGTGGCAGAGGTCAAGATGGTTCTTTCATCACCATTGAAGTATAGGCGGCTCACAATTTCTTTTGTGTTTTTAGGGCAATAGACGAGTTCCGTGTTGCTGCCGTGCTGCTCAATCCAGATCAACATATCATCTATCCGGTCAAGAAGCTCTGAAAGGGACTCGCTGACGGCATCCAGATCATCAGAGGCAGCAAAGGAACGGTTGTTTCTGAAATCCATGCTGGAATAAATCTGAATGCTGGACGAAAGGTTGTGTATGGCGGCGTTCATCTCGGTAAGCAGTTCAATCGCACTGCCATTGTTGTCGAAGAAAAAGCGGTCAGCGTAGCGCATATCCTGATCTGCATCGTCGATCTGCTTTTGAACTTGTGCTTTCAGGCAGTTATAGAAGGCGATGATTGCGCTCTCTGCCTCTCGCTTTTCACCGGACACACTGCTTTGGTCAGAGGGTCGCAGTTCATAGAATGCGCTTTTAATCATTCCAAAGAGCATACCTTGCCCGAAACGCTCCGTTGTGGCACTCCGCACCTTATCATCCAAGTTGTGCGCTTCATCCACGACAAGCAGATCAGCGGCGGCGTTAATCAGTCCGTCCTGCCCGCGTCGTAGTTTCATGAGATGCTGGGTTAGAAAATCCTGATTGCACAGAACAACACCGTCCGTGTATTTTAACGATGCACGGACCTTGTAATACTTGCATTTCTTTTCGCAGGAGCCGCAATTCTTCATGCTGAACCGCTGCACGTTTACCTTGTCCCAGACGCCTTGCGGCAAAACCTCCGGGAAATCCTTGCGTTCCTCATACCCCTGCTGGATTCCTTCTTTGAGCGCGTCCGGTGGGTCTGCTTTCGGGTCACACATATATTCGTCTGCGCGTTTGTTGCAGAGATAATGGGTCTGTCCTTTTGCGAGGATGACATCTCTGTTCAGCCCAAGAAGGGGCATTACCGCGTGGACATCGCGCCAGAGCTGTTCTTGAAGCGCAATGGTCGAGGTTGCGATGATAACCGGCTTGTTCATGCGTTTGCTGTACAGCAGCACCGGCACAAGATAGCCAAAGGACTTTCCAATGCCCACGCCAGCTTCAATCGCAAAGTGCTGATCGTTTATGAGGGCGTCCACAATCTCAAAGGACATATCCTGCTGCCCCTCACGCATTTCCAATCCATGCTGCGGGGCTTCATCCCAAAAGAAGGTGCTGACTTGCTCACTCATGGAGTACAGCTCTGCTTTTCTGCGCTTTTTCCGTTCCTCCGATGTATTGAATCCAAAATAGAATCTGTTGTCCATCCACATTCCTCCCGGAATAGAAACCAAGGCTATCCGCGTTTCAGTTCAATGCTGACGTTTCCGTTCTCGTCGATGGTCAGCGTCATGTGCCTGATGTGCTTCTCATAGAACTGCCGCCGCTCTGCGGGAGACATTTCGATCCTCGTGTTTCGCAGAGCTGCATCAAACATATCGTTGACGTTCAGGTGAACGGAGTTGTCAATCCAGCGGTACATCTCCTTGAACAGTGCGTTTTTCTTGATGTCCTCGCTGTTGCCGGAGTAGAAGTCATCCAGATAGCAGTAGAATATCCCGGATTCTGCAAGTGCCGCCTTCATATCCGGTCCGCATTTTTCCCGCTCAATCATGACAAGGAATCTGGCGTCCGGTAAGGAAGAGATCAGCCCCCAGTAGTCGGAATCGCTTGAGACGATGACGAAGGAATCCACTTGCTTCTGGTAGTGTTCCTGACAGGCTCTTGCGGTGAGCTTGATGTCTACCAGTGATTTGTTCTGCTTGATCCGCTCAATCATGATATGTTCAACGGGGATGCGGGTGTAGTTTTCAAGAATCCGCCATGCCGTAGCGGTATGTACGTCGTCAAAGAGAATGATCGCCGTAATCTTCTGCATGACCTCATAATCAAGGTTTTTGAGCGTGGCGCACAGCTTGTACGGGTCAGAGTTTTCGCAGTCCACTACCAATACGGTCTTCTCACTGTCATCTATGAAGTCGTAGATATTGTTTTTTACAAAAGCCCCTGCATCGGAGACTTTACTGTATTCCGTGAAGGCGTCGCAATGCCATTGATAAAGCAGGGTAGCAAACTTCTTGTCATTATAGAGGACATTACCCTCGTCCATCGGTACCCAGTTGATGTACATTTGATAGGGGTAGTAGGAGAGACTTGCGTAATAGATGTCCGCAGCATCTTTCGTTCCGTCCTCTGTCAAGCCGTTTGGCATAATGAACAGCTCTTTTATGTACGCCCAGTTAATCCAGATTGGAAAGAGGCTTTTGCAGTTGTTAATGCGGTCTGAAATCAGCCGGTTGATCTCGATAATGTGGTGGCAGAGCTTTGTACTCGACTTTTTTATAAAGCTGATTCCGTCATTTGAAAGCTGCTGCATACTGGAAGCCGGGATGATCTCTGGCATTGAAAGCAGCCCTCGATACTCCATTCGCATGATGTCATTTATTTTCCGGTAGTTGCGCTCAATGGCGGTGCGGATGATACATAGATTACGAATGATACGGGCATTTTTATCCTGTTCAAGCCGGTTGTATATCTCTATCTTCGGCGGCTCGTGTTCATTTTGGAAAATACGAAGCGGGACGCCGATCAGGTAAGCGACCTTTGACACAAGCTCATAGGTGCTGTCTTTGTAGGCAATCTGTTCTCCGGCATATTCGACGCCATTCAACATGACTGAATTGCCCATGATCTACTCCTTTCTCGTAGGGGAGTTAAGCGGTCATTACATTGTCCGTCCACATCTCACACTGGCTCATGACAGTCTGGACAGCATCATCCATACCCTCTGGCGGATATTTGTGTTTTTTCAGCAACCTTTTGACCAGGCGGCGCATTCCAGCTCTTGCGCTCTCTTTCTTTTGCCAGTCTATTGTCTGGTTTTTGCGAAGCAAATCTGTCAGTTCTTTCGTGATAGCAATAAGCTCGTCATGCTCGTAAAAGTCCTTGATTGCTTGCGGCTTTGTGAGGGCATCATAGAAAGCAAGCTCGTCCGCTGTCAATCCGAGTTTTTCACCCTCGGCGGCAGCAGCGGCAATGTCTTTCGCCAGCTTGAGTAATTCTTGAATGACTTCCTCGTTGGTCAGCATTCCGTTCAAATAGCGGTTCATTGCGCTCTGAATGATTTCGGAGAACTTTTCAGACTTGACAATATTTGTTCGACGGTAAACAGAGACCTGTTCGGAAATCAGTTTTTTCAAGAGTTCGACTGCAAGATTCTTCTCCTTCATGTTTGCCACTTCTTCAAGAAACTTCGGATCGAACAACGAAAACTCAGTCTGGACATCGGAGAAGAGGTTGATAACACCTTCGCTCTTGATGCTGTGCTTCAAAAGCTCGTTAATGCGCTCATTTACTTCCGGAAGCGTAAACTTCTTTCCGGTACCGCCTGAAACCAAGCGCACGGTCATTGTTCTTACGGACTCGAAGAAAGCTGCCTCCATGCGAGTTTGCTCGTCTACCAAGCTGCTGCACAGCGAAAGTGCCTGCTTGAGAAGCAGGGCTTCTTTGATAAACACATTCTGTGTCTTCTCATGGTCGGGAAGCTCGTACTCTGCAACACTCTTGCCGAGTATGAAGTTCACTCCGCCGCTGATGAGCTTCGCCCTGTCGAGGTCGCTTCCGGTCATGAATTTCTCATAACTGAATCCGTGGAACAAATCTCTGCAAATAGAGAGCTTTTCAAGGAACTTCGGATATGCAGCCTTGCTTACATCTGTATCACCATAGTTCTTCTTGTCTCTGGCAGTATAGTCGTTCATTGCCTGTTTCAGTGCAGCCGCAATACCGACGTAATCGACAACCAAACCGCCTTCTTTATCTTTGAAGACACGATTGACGCGGGCGATAGCTTGCATCAGGTTGTGTCCAGCCATCGGCTTATAGACATACATCGTAGCAAGGGAGGGAACATCAAAGCCGGTCAGCCACATATCCACGACGATGGCGATTTTCAGCGGAGAGTTGTTGTCTTTGAATTTCCGCGCCATATCGTCCTTATGAGCTTTGTTGCCGATAATCTCACGCCATTCTTCGGGATCGTTATTGCCTTGCGTCATGACCACTGCAATCTTTTCCGTCCACGCTGGGCGTAGCTCAAGAATGCGCTTATAAATCTTCATTGCTATGGGACGCGAATAAGCAACGATCATCGCCTTGCCGGTTAGGATATTCTCACGGTAATTCTCGTAATGATCAAGAATGTCATTTACCAAGGAATTGATCGTCTGGTCGGCACCGAGGATTGCTTCCATCTGACCAAGTTCCTTTTTGCTCTTTTCAATGACATACGGATCGGCGTTGTCAGCCATAATGTCATACTCATTATCGATCAGATGGAGGGTGTTCTCGTCGAGTTTCAGGTGAATCACACGGCTCTCGTAGTAGACGGGTCTGGTCGCGCCATCTTCAACTGCCTGTGTCATATCATAGATGTCGATGTAATCACCGAAGACCTCTCGTGTACTGCGGTCTTTTGTGGAGATCGGTGTTCCGGTGAATCCAATGTAGGTCGCATTAGGAAGCGTGTCTCTTATAATGCGGGCAGTGCCGATAACGGTTTTCGCCTCGACTTCGCCGTTGTCCTTCTGCTTGACCACAACCTTCTCATTGAGACCATATTGCCCACGATGCGCTTCATCAGCCATCACGATAATGTTCCGGCGTTCCGAAAGAGCTTCGTTGCTTTCTTCAAACTTCTGCATGGTCGTGAAGATTATGCCGTTTGCCTGTCTGTTTGCAAGCAGTTCTTTCAGATTCTTGCGGCTCTCAGCGTGCTGCGGCGTTTGCCGGAGGAAGTCCTTGCAGCGGGCGAATTGTCCGTAAAGCTGGTCGTCCAGATCGTTACGGTCGGTAATGACAACGATAGTGGGGCTTTCTAACGCTTCTTGCAGATAATGAGCATAGAAGACCATAGACAACGATTTTCCGCTGCCCTGTGTATGCCAGAAGACGCCACCCTTACCGTCCGTCACGGTTGCGTGTTTTGTAGACTCAATCGCCTTTTTGACTGCGAAATACTGATGATACCCAGCGAGTATCTTGAATGTATTCTGTCCATCCACATTAAAGCAGATGAAGTTTTTCACGATGTCAAGGAAGCGGGTCTTCTCAAACAGTCCTACAAAGAATGTGTCAAATGATGCGTGTTGCGTATTCTCATAGCTGCCGTCTGTTGTTTTCCACTCCATAAAGCGGTCTTCGCCGGACGTGATTGTACCAGCCTTTGAAGTGGTCAAGTCGCTCATGACACATACCGCATTATAAATGAACATAGAGGGGATCTCATACATATAGTTCCGGAGCTGGCGGTATGCTGCGGAAGCATCGGTTTCTTCGCGGGACGGAGACTTCAACTCCACAATGACGAGTGGGAGACCATTGACAAAGAGAATCACATCTGGTCTTTTTTCGGAGTTCTCAATGAAAGTCCATTGATTCGCAACTGTGAACTCGTTACTGGCAGGATTTTTGAAGTCTACAAGGTAAACAAGGGTAGAGCGTTCTTCACCCTTGTCATAGTATTTTACCGGGACTCCGTTTTGGAGGTAGTCCATAAAGACCATGTTCTTCTGCAAAAGCGTTCCGGTTTCAAAGTTCTTGAGCTTATAGATTGCCTCCGTCAGAGCGTCCATAGGCAGGCTCTTGTTGATCCGCTGCAAGGAAGGTAGCAGAACATCCTCATAAAGCGGCGAGTGATAATCGCGCTCCACGTCCGGTCCATAGATATAGTTATAGCCCAGTTCTTCATTGAGAAGCTGCAAGACAGCGTTCTCGTAATTTGATTCTGTAAAATATCCTGCCATAGTTTGTCACTCCCTTTTACGCCAGACTCGCCCCGAACTGATCCAGCGTGTTTTCTGCATCTCTGTCAGTGACGGGCTTATTCATCGCTTTTTCAATTAGGTTTAGAAGGCTTTTTGCTCTGTCGATGAAATAGCCATTGAAGTCATCTGCCTTCAATTCTGCATAGTTGATAAAGTGCGATTCCACCCGTGCTTGCAACTCATTCTCGGTCAGTCCATCAACCTTCTTTAGAATTGCCCCCAGATACTCACTCGGCGCATTTCCGCCAATCGAGCGGTTGGTGGCTGGAAGAATCGGGGTCTTGTTAATGATGGAATTATACCGTTCGCGCTTGATGCCCATTTTCTCGCAATATGCTTCGGGGAATATATGGTGAATATCCGGAGACTCAAGCATACTGTTTACAATGTCAATCGTCGTGTTGTTCATAAAGTCACGACACTTCTCCTTGTAAAGAAGAGCCATTATACCTTTATATGCCGCGCTCAAGCGAGTTTGAAGGGTTAGCAGCCGCGTAGAAGAAAAGACTGCGCTGTTAATCGTGTGCATTGCATTCGGACGTCCATTGACCTCTTCAACCATGTCCTCAATGTCATAGGCATAGCGGGTTTCGTTCGCACCGCCATACATCTCACCCAAAATCCCGCACCAATACCACCGAGAAAGAGTTTTGATTGTGTTTGGCTCATTGCATTTGGATTTTCCGAGAACAGCGCAGATTGCCGCAAGTGGAATCAACTGCGTTGTATAGGGCAAATCTCTTTGACGGAAAACGCACTGATCCCGAAGAAGAAACTCCTTTGCGATTTTGAACCCAGACAGCACTGCATCCCGGTTCGCTATGTACGATTCATAAGGAAGTCCCAGAACATCTTTCTTTTTGCAGGAGATTGTGTTTGTCTTTCCAGACTGCTTGTTCAAATAGCTTGTATAGAGACAAACCGTTGTCAGGAAGGTAGTCTCATCAATCCCATCGAACAGGTCTGTTCTCAGCGTGTCACCGAAACCGCAAATTGTATTTCGACACTGCACCCAGTCTTTTCTCAGGTCAAAGTCTCTTGTGGCATAAGTTGCGGTAACAAGCTCAAACACCGTGAGAGGAACACCACCGGTATTGACGTTCTCAAACACCTTGCACACTGCCTCTCGCGGCGTGGACTTGTCCAGTGTAATCACAGGCAGCTTATACCCGGAAATTGTATTCAGCACATCCGCTTGGAAACGCTTGAACTCGTCCATTGCTTCTGGCTTCATTCCGTAGTGCGTCATGTAGCCCATGAACCAGTCCATAACTGCGTTGCTGTCGAATACGATATTGACCGGAAACAGCTTGTTCTCGTATTCATATTCTCTGGTGGAGAGATCGAGCTTCACATCCCGGTCAAAGTTCTCTTTAATCTTACGGTCTTCGGGGATGGAGAGGACAGCATCAAAACGATCCTCATCATCGTCGAGGCACTTCTCCATTGAGAGATAGTAATAACGCTTAATAGCCTTGCCTTTTTCTGTTTTGGTCGAGACCGGCTCTTTAGAGGATGTTGCCTGATAAATTGAAGTAAGCCGCTGCTGACCATCGAGAATCAAATGCTCCGGCTTCACAGAAACGCCTTTTACGCCCGTAATTGTACGGTATTTGAATTGGATGTCCGGATTGCCGTATTGCAGCCGCATGATGGCACCCATAGGATAACCCTGTGATAAGCTGGCGATAATGCCTCTAATTCGGCTATCATCCCAAGTCCAGTCGCGCTGAAACTCCGGCAACTGCATTGAGCCGGACTTAACTTCCGCTAAAAGCTGACTTAGGTTTGTATCAAGAGATTGTGGTGAAATAATCACGTCTGCGCCTCCTTCATTGAGTCTTACTGATCGGACGAGCCCAGTCTGCTTTCCAAATCTGAAATATCGCTGCGGATGGAAGAGATGTCCGACTCAATATCGTCAACCCGCTCGGATAAAGAAGCCTGCTGACTTTGAATGTACTCCATTTGTGAGTATAGACCTCGCACTGCCAGAATCAATTCTACCATCAGCCCCTTATCATCGAGGGAGAGAAGACGGTCTTTTTCAGCCTGTATCTTTTCCGCCTCCTGTTGAAGCCGATCTTTCTCACGAACTGCTTCTGCTGCGGCTTTCTCAAGACGAACCCGTTCCTTTTCAAGACGCTTTTTCTGGCGCTCGTCTTTGCTTTTTTTCAAGCTCTCCTGAACTTTATCAAACATGGTACAACCTCCAAATCAGGTAAACGATAATTTAGCGGCTTAGAGTTGGACGGCGGAGACATCAATCTCGCCGGACATGAGCTTAGGTAGCAATGAATCCCGTAGTGTTGAAAGTCGCAAGTTTTCGATGTTGTTGTTAAGTACCTCCTGAAACATGGGTTCTGCAACACGGAGAAACGCCGTAGCATCATCATCAGAGAGTTTCATGATTTGCTCTGATTCAAAATCTCTGGTGGTAATCGCATCAAATACGGCTCCACTTGCTTTGTGCTTGAGCCTATCAACAGCTTTGAGTGTGTAGAAATATACAAGAAGTTGATGCGTCTCTTTACCGACAAGCGCGTAGCAGGATTGGTTCATGGCCATCGGAACTCCGGACATACCAACTTTACCAACAGTGCCTCTTGCAGTGACGAAAACGGTGTTCACAGGATACAGTCGGCTGTTACAATGTGAAAGACCTTCTTTTGAGATAGTCTTTTCTGTGATAAGGGTGTATGGTATGCCAACATCTTTTGGGGTAAAGAAGGCAATATTACCGTTCCAATAAGTGTTTTCGCCTGTTTTCGGTGTCCCACCGCCGAGTATCTGTATCAAATCGGTGAATCTAACCTCGGTGTTTGACCGATCATAGAGGCTTGAAAACAATGCGGCTGCTTGCTGCTGTAAATTATCGTTTATCTGCTCGTTGCAGGTGATCTTATCTTCGAGGCATTGCATCGTTTGTACGATAACTTCTTGTACAGCAAGCGAAGGAACGGGTATGGTCAAATTGGCAACTTCGGAAAATGTAATCTGAGGGAATGTGCCAGATCGCGTTTCAGCTAACAGTTGAAGTTCTGCAACTGTGGAACTATTCTTCAAGAAATAGTATAGGTACTTAGGAGATACCACATCCTTTTTTGCACGAATTACCATCAGTTTAGTTGAAGCGATATAGTCTATGGGCGAAAAATCCACATAGGCAAACCGCCTGTTCTGTGGACGGATCTCGCTATATAAAATATCGTCTCGCTGAAAAGTCTTCTTGAACTGCCCTTTCAAATTGGAGTTTGGAACTCGTTCGTGGTTGAGAACTCTACCCTCTAAAACGTCCGAGGTATTGATAAGCGTCACCATATTCTTTTTTTCGCGATAAGTGTCCGAAATAGACGAACAAACTTCACCAACGGGCATATATATTGTTCCATTCATACTACCCACCATCCTAACCGATGTATTTTCTATGTGCCAGCTTCACATTCTGTTGTTTCACCATTGCATAGTGCATGGTGGTGTCGATTTTCTGATGCCCTAAGAGCTGCTGGACTTGCTCTATGGGCATTC
>OHMF01000911.1_pt1 | contig 12213 bp, 10 predicted proteins | sample 1569181 | NCBI WGS metagenome assembly OHMF01 (sample SAMEA3879559, study PRJEB24766) | human gut metagenome | biome: human-associated habitat; feature: feces | place: USA | collected 1985/1987
AGTAGCCAAAGCGTTCAGCACTTCCTCCAAATTTCCGTTTAATATTTCTTCAAGTCTGTATATAGTCAGATTAATTCTATGATCAGTCAGTCTGCCCTGAGGATAATTATACGTTCTGATTCTCTCGGAACGATCCCCCGTACCAACCTGCGTTCTTCTCTCGCGCATGAAAACGATAGCTCCACCAGGAATACGTGATCTCCTCCGGGTGCAGAGTCCGGAAGGTGTCGGCAAAGCCGGCGGCCAGCAGCTGCGTCAGCTTCTCCCGCTCCTGGTCGGAAAAGCCCGGGTTCATCCGGTTGGACCTGGGATTTTTCAGGTCCATCTCCTGGTGGGCCACGTTCAGGTCCCCGCAGTAGATCACGGGCTTTTTTCCGTCCAGCTCCAGCAGATATGCCCGCAGGTCATCCTCCCACTGCATCCGGTAGTCCAGCCGCTTCAGCCCGTCCTGACTGTTGGGGGTGTAGCAGTTTACCAGATAAAAGCCGGGGTATTCCAGCGTCAGCACCCGTCCCTCGTGGTCATGCTGCTCCAGCCCGATGCCGGTGGTCACTGCCAGCGGTGCCGTTTTGCACCAGCAGGCCGTGCCGGAGTATCCCTTTTTCTCGGCCGAATAGGTGTATTCGGTGTAGCCCTCCGGCGCAAAATCCGCCTGTCCCGGCTGCATCTTGGTCTCCTGCACCGAAAAGATGTCCGCGTCCAGCGCGGCAAAGCTCTCGGCAAAGCCGTGGGTCAGGCAGGCGCGCAGGCCGTTCACGTTCCAGCTGATCAGTTTCATGCTCTTCTCCTTATTGTTATGCCTGATATTTTGTTTTCCATGCGCCGCTGCGGAAGCGCAGCACAAAGCAGGTCACACGGCAGGTCCAGTCGATGACCATAGCCACCCACACGCCCACAGCGCCCCAGCCCATGCGAACGCACAGCAGATAGCTGAAGCCCAGCCGCCAGCACGCCATGCTGAGGATGGACACCACCATGGTGAATTTCACGTCGTTGGCTGCGCGCAGGGCGTTGGGCAGCACGAAGGACAGCGGCCAGAAGATGATGGCGCAGCCCGCATGGATGGTGACCAGCGTGATGGCCAATTCCATCGTCTCGCCGGAAAGGGCGTAGATGCCCACCAGCTGCCGGAGGAACAGCAAGATTGCTCCGTTGGAAAGCCCCATGGTGATGTAAGCCCACAGCATCAGCTTGCGGGTGTAGTAAACGGTCTGCTCGTGGTCGCCGGCGCCGATGCACCGCCCCACCACCGTGATCATGGCCAGACTGATGGCCTTGCCCGGGATGACGCCCATGCCGTCCAGATTGTTTGCCACGGCATTGGCTGCGATCTGCACTGTGCCAAAGGTGGAGATCATGCTCACCACCAGAATGCGCCCGGCCTCGAACAGGCTGTTCTCAAAGGCCGAGGGAATGCCGATGCCCAGAATGCGCTTTGCCATGCCGCCGTCCAGCCGCAGGGTCTTGGGCACGGTAAGCACCGCATCCTCCCGGTAGCACTTGCGCAGGATGAGCGCCGCAGCCACCACGCGGGACACCACGCTGGGCCACGCTACGCCGTCCACTCCCATTTTGAAGCCGAAGATGCACACTGCGTTGCCCACGATGTTGATGATGTTCATCAGAAAGCTGATCTGCATGGAGATCTTGGAGTTGCCGATGCTGCGGAACAGCGCCGCGCCGCCGTTATACAGCGCCAGAAACGGGTAGCTGAGGGCGATGATCTGCAAATATTTCACGCCTGCGTCCAGCACGTCGGTATCAATAGAGCCGTAGAACAGCCGGATCATGGGGCGTGCCAGCACAAAGCATACCGCGCCGATCACCGCACCGGACAAGCCGCTGAGCAGCAGCAGCTGACCGGCGCTTTTGTCGGCATCCGGCCTGTCCTTTGCGCCCAGATACTGGCTTACCACCACCGCGCCGCCGGTAGCCAGCGCCGCAAACAGCACGATGATAAGGTTGTTGATCATATCCACCAGACTGACGCCGGAGATTGCCGCCTCGCCGCAGCGGGACACCATCATGGTGTCGGCCATGCCCACCGTCACTTCCAGCAGCTGCTCCACCAGCAGCGGGATGGCCAGTACCAGCAGCTCCTTTTGGCTGAACAGCGGCTCTCGCCCGCCGGTCAGCCTGTTTTTTTCATTGCCATGCAGTAGCTTTGTCATTCGTTTCTCCCCTCCCGGCACCGGGCACTTTTCCCGGTACGCCGCCGCTGCCCGGCGCGTGCATTTTTCCGGTTACAGCAGATGTGTCCATCTTAACACACCCCCGGCTGCTTGTAAAGCGGTGCAGGCTATATCCCACGAAAATCAGCTTTCCACGCCTGCGTTCCATTGCCCGCCGGTTTTATAAAGGTATCCCTGTGCGGTCTTGCGGCTGTTGTTCCGTTTTTATGCTTGTTCGTCAGTTTGCCGGGAACTTTCCGTAAAATTTGTGCGTTTCTACAAAAATGCGATTTCCCGCGCAATTTTGGGCAAAAATTTTAAAAAACCTCTTGCAATTTTTGTTCTGAAGTGGTATGTTGTATCCAACAAAAGCGAAACTTGGATACATCTTCACTTTGGAGCAGCAAATTCGGCTCCGCACACGCCTTTGTTTTTCACCTTGCTATTTTCTTCATTTACCTTCTTATCATTTACCCTGCCTGTCCCGCAAGGGACGAGAAAAGCGATGACCCACCTGCACGGGTCATCGCTTTTTCTTTTATTTATAAAGTCCGCAGCCCGGACGGCTTTCCCTTCCGTCCCCCATGGGCTGCTCTATCCACAACGGGTGCCGTTTGTGCTGCGGCAGCTCCGCAGTGACCAAAATTGCTTACCGGATGATCTTGCCCAAGAACTGGCGCACACGCTCGTTTTTAGGATTGGTGAAGAAGTGCTCCGGTGTGCCTTCTTCCAAGATCTGGCCGTCTGCCATAAACACCACACGGTCTGCCACCTGCCGGGCAAAGCCCATCTCGTGGGTGACCACCACCATGGTGATGTTTTTTTCGTGCGCCAGCCGCACCATGACGTCCAGCACTTCCTGAATGGTCTCCGGGTCCAGCGCACTGGTGGGCTCTTCCAGAAAATTCATGCAGCGCACCGTGGTGGACTTGCCTGAACCGGACGGCCCGATGATCACCAGCTTTTCGCTCTCGGCGACCTCAAGATTGACGTCTTTCAGAAAGTGCAAAGCGCACCGGAATGCAGGCTGTTCTCGCTTTCCCATCAGACCCGGTCTGCTTATTTTTTCCGGTACTCCCGCGGGGTCATGCCAAAATGCGCCTTGAACGCCCGATTAAAATAGGAAAGGTTTTCAAACCCGCACCGGGTGGCGATAGTCAGCACAGTCTCGTCCGTGGTCTGCAGCACCTCGGCGGCGGTGTTCAGCCGGTACTCATTCAGAAAGGAGATAAAGCTCTGCCCGGTCATCTGCCGGAACCAGCGCATAAAATGGCTGGCGCTGAAGGAGCAGACCCCGGCTGCATCCGCCACCCGGAGCGGCTCGGCATAATGTGCCGAAAGCCATTGCAGCACCGTTTTCAGCCGCTGGGTGTCGGCAGTTTCGGTGGGGAGACACTGCCTGCCCTGCGCAATGAGCAGGGCAAGAAAGCGCAGCAGCGCCCCTTTTACCAGCAGCTCGTAGCCGGGGCGCTTGGCGCGGTTGGCATCTTCCAGCTCCCGCAGGCAGGCGGCGGCTTGCAGATAGCACAAATCGTTCGGAGTCAGACGCACCGGCAGCGACAGCCGCCCGCTTTGCAGCGGCAGCAGATACTTTTCGGCGCAAAGATCCTCCGCGCCGCCCAGCAGCTCCGGTTCAAAGATGATATTTTCGTATTCCATGCGCTCTCCCTCTGCCTGCCGCAGCGCATGGAGCGTGCCCGGGGCAAAAAGGAAGATATCCCCCCGGTAGGCCGGGTAGGTCACAGCGCCCACCTGCACCAGCCCTGTGCCCTGCTTGACAAAAACCAGCTCCATGCTCTCGTGCCAGTGGAGTGCTACCTGCTGAAAATCCCCCGGAATGGTGCAGGGGTACAGATTGAACGGAAACCGCACTGCACCGTGCTGTTTTGTCTCCTGCAAAGATGCCTGATTTTGCATCGTCTCACCCCCTGATGATAGGATTGTACCACAGTTTGCACTATTTAGGCAAGATTTTGAAGGTTCTATGTGGTATATCTTGAAATACAGATGTCAAACCTGTTTTCCGTAAGGTGTATCTGAAAACAGAGAAACAGACTGAATTTTCGACTTTTCAGATACACCCTAGCAAAGGAGGATGCTTTTATGAGCTTTACCGAAACGTTACAGAGTATTACCGGCAAGCTGCTGGCAGACTGCACCGACCAGGAGCTGTATCTGGCACTGCTGGAACTGGTGCGGCAGAAGAGCGCCGACCGCGTGCGGCCGGTCACCGGGCGCAAGCTGTACTATATCAGCGCCGAATTCCTTATTGGCAAGCTGCTGTCCAACAACCTCATCAATCTGGGGCTGTACGACGAAGCCCGGTCTGCGCTGGCTGCTGCCGGAAAGCGCCTTTCCGACATTGAAGAGGTAGAGCCGGAGCCTTCTCTGGGCAATGGCGGTCTGGGGCGTCTGGCTGCCTGCTTCCTTGACTCTCTGGCAACGCTGAACCTGCCCGGCGACGGCGTGGGTCTGCGGTACCACTTCGGTCTGTTCCATCAGTCCTTTGAGGATGGCGTGCAGAACGAAAAGCCTGACCCGTGGCTGACTGCCCACAGCTGGGCGGAAAAGACCGACACCACCTACCCGGTGGAACTGGCGGGCAAGGAGTACACCGCCCGGCTGTACAAGCTGGCGGTCACCGGCTACGAGGGACGCACCAACACCCTGAACCTGTTCGATCTGGACACCATTGACGAGAGCATCGTCCATGACGGCATTGCCTTCGACAAGACCGCTATTGATAAGAACCTGACCCTCTTCCTCTACCCGGATGATTCCGATGAAGCCGGCCGCCGTCTGCGGGTATACCAGCAGTACCTGATGGTCTCTGCCGGTGCACAGCTCATTCTGGCCGAGTGCGCCGCCCGGGGCTGCAATTACCACGATCTGGCCGACTACGCCGCCATCCAGATCAACGACACTCACCCCAGCATGGTCATCCCGGAGCTGATCCGGCTGCTGGGGCAGCGGGGCATTGAGTTTGAGGAAGCTGTGGAGATCGTTACCAAGACCTGCGCCTACACCAACCACACCATTCTGGCCGAAGCACTGGAAAAGTGGCCGCGCACCTATCTGGACGCCGTAGTGCCCCAGCTGATGCCCATCATCGAAAAGCTGGATGCACTGGCACGCACCCGCACCGAGGACGAGAGCCTTGCCATCATCGACAAGGACGACCGGGTGCACATGGCCCACATGGACATCCACTTCACCCATTCCACCAACGGCGTGGCAGCGCTGCACACCGAGATCCTGAAAAATTCCGAGCTGCACGGCTTCTACGAGCTGTACCCGGAAAAGTTCAACAACAAGACCAACGGCATCACCTTCCGCCGCTGGCTGCTGGAGTGCGACCCGCGCCTGACCGCCACGCTGGAAAAGCACATTGGCTCCGGCTTCCGCAAGGACGCCGCCGAGCTGGAAAAACTGCTGGCCTTCGCCGAGGACGAGACGGTGCTCAGCGAGCTGACTGCTGTGAAAAAGGCCAACAAGGAAGCACTGGCCGACTGGCTGCTGCACACCCAGAAGGTGACGGTGAACACCGATGCCGTGTTCGATATCCAGTCCAAGCGCCTGCACGAGTATAAGCGCCAGCAGCTCAACCTGCTGTACCTCATCCATCAGTACTACGAGATCAAGGCCGGGCACCTGCCCGCCGCTCCGCTGGTGAGCATCTTCGGTGCAAAAGCCGCGCCCGCCTACACCATTGCAAAAGACATCATCCATGCGCTGCTGACCCTCTCCAAGGTCATCGCCGCAGACCCGGAGGTGTCCAAGTGGCTGCAGGTGGTGTTTGTGGAGAACTACAACGTCACCGCCGCCGAAAAGCTGATCCCGGCCTGCGACCTTTCTGAGCAGATCAGCCTTGCCTCCAAGGAAGCTTCCGGCACCGGCAACATGAAATTCATGCTGAACGGCGCGCTGACGCTGGGCACCATGGACGGTGCCAACGTGGAGATCAGCCAGCAGGTGGGCGAAGAGAACATCTATATCTTCGGTCAGACCTCCGATCAGGTCATCCACCGCTACGCCGTGGGCGATTACGACCCCGCCCAGTGGGTGGAGGGCGATGCCAACATCCGCCGTGCCATCAGCTTCCTCACCGGCCCGGAGATGCTGGCTGCCGGCCATGCCGAAAACCTGACCCGCCTGCACGACGAGCTGATCCATAAAGACTGGTTCCAGACCCTGCCGGACTTCAACGCCTACGTTGTGCGCAAGGGACAGGCCCTCAGCGATTACGCCTGCGACCCCATGGGCTGGCGGCGCAAGTGTCTGGTGAACATTGCCAAGGCGGGTATGTTCTCCTCTGACCGCACCATTGCCGAGTACGACCGCGACATCTGGCATCTGGGCAAATAATCTTTTTTATCGCAAGACAAGAAATTAGCGCAACATTCAAACAGCATATTTGCGATAAAAAATTGAATTGCTATAAGCCCCTGCGCAAAGAAAAACAGGAACCGGCACACATTACATTTGGTGCACCGGTTCCTGTTTTATTTCTTATCATGCAAGATGGAACAGATCGATCAGCACGACCATGGCAAGGCCATAGTAGACCACAACCGCCACCAGATCGTTGATCGTGGTGATCAGCGGGCCGGAGGCAACCGCCGGGTCGATATGGATCTTGTGGAACAGCATCGGGATCAGCGTGCCCACCAGACTGGAAATGACCATGGACACGATCAGCGACAGCCCGACACAGCCGGACAGCAAAAACGCCGAGGTCCAGACATAGCCTTTGAAAAAGTGGATGTAGCAGCCCAGAAAACCCAAGGCCATCACGGCCAGAATGGCACCGTTCAACAGACCCACGCGGGTCTCCTTCCAGAGCAGCTGCAGCTTTTTGGAAAGGGTCAGGTTTTCATCCACCAGCACACGGATGGTCACCGCCAGCGACTGGGTGCCAACGTTACCGGCCATATCCAGCACCATGGACTGGAAGCAGATGACCACCGGCAGCACCGCCACCACTGATTCAAACGCGCCGACGACCGAGGAGACCAGCATCCCGAGGAACAGCAAAGCGATCAGCCACGGGAGACGCTTTTTCACGCTTTCAAAAACGCTTTCGTTCAGATCCTCCTCGCCGGTCAGACCGCCCAGCTTTGCGTAATCATCGCCCATCTCATCATCGACCAGCTCGACCACATCGGACGATGTGATGATGCCCACCAGCTTGCCGGCATCGTTCAGCACCGGCAGGCTGCGCTCCGCGTAGTCCACGATGCGGTCGATACAATCGCTGATCTGCTCCCGGTCTGTGACGTAGGGATAAGAGCGGACGATCAGGCTTTCCAGACTTTCCTCTGCACGTGCAATGATGAGGTCTTTCAGGTCGATTGCACCATAGAAGTGCTCGTTTTCGTTCACCACATACAGCGTGGAGATGTTATCGTTTTCTCCGGCCTGTTTCACCAGCTCGCTCATCGCCTGCCGGATGGTCATATCGTTTTTGATGGAGATGTAGTTGGTTGTCATTCTGCTGCCGATCTCATCCTCGTCATACGAGAGCAGCATCTTCACATCTTCAACCGAGTCTTTGTCCAGCTTGTTGACGATCTCGTTCTTATCGGTATCGTCAAGGTCTTCCAGCGCGTCCACCGCATCGTCCGAGTCCATGTTGGAAATGACCTTTGCAGCTTCATGGCTGGGCAGCTCTTTCAGGTACGGCTCGGCATCGTCCAGATAAGTAAAGATCTCGGCAACAGTATCCACGCCCAGAATAGAATAGAGCGGTTGACGTTCGGCGGGGGTCAGTGACTCCAACGCATCCGCCAGATCCTTTTCATGGTAATCAGACAGTTTTTCGGCCAGCTCTGCCTTGGGCAGACCGCTGTGAATGATGCTCAGAATTTCCTGCACATAATTCTTCTGCATGGTAGTTCCTCCTGATTCCGCGAGCGTGACAAATCAAAATTCATCGCTCCGCTTGAAATTTTGCACTTCATCATAGCACATCCGGTATGCGGCGGCAACCCTGCCAGCGTGAATTTTTTGTAAAATATCGGTACAATTCAACACACTTCTTTTTGTGCTCATAACTGTATCGCATAAAAATACCCCCATACTGGGTGTCCAGTATTGGGGGTACATATCAAAGCCACTGCCTTTCTCTTTTTATTTTCATTACCGCCCACGGCCACCGCCGCCGCCGTGGCTGGAACCGCCGCCCATGCCGCCGAAGCCGCCGCCAAAGCTGCCGCCGCCGAAACCGCCGCGCCCGGCACCGCCCCCGAAGGAGCCGCCGCCCATGCCGCCAAAGCCGCCGCGCGGAGGCCGGGGGCCACGGGAGCCACCGTAGTAGCCGCCCGGCGGGGGCGGCGGCGGGCCGCGGCGGCCACGCCGTCTGTAAGGAGGACGGGGTCCGCCGAAGCACCACAGCCAGCCGCAGGGGCTGGCAAAAACATAGGCCATTGACCGGATGATGACGATAAGCAGAACAGCGCCGACCACAAGAGTCAAGATGTCGGTCAGGGTGCTGCCGCCGCTGCTCTGCCCGCCCTGATACCCGGGCTGCACGGTACTGCCGTTGCCCACGCTGCCGGAAAGGCTGACCCCGTAGATATCCGCGATGGTGTTTGCCACGTTGCGGGCACAGGTAGTCACTGCGCCGTCATAATCCTTTGCGGCAAACTGATCTTCCATGGTCTGGGCGATGGCGCTGGACTGCTTTGCCAGCGTGGTGTTGCGGAAACCATCGCTGTAGGTCAGGTAGTAGTCGCCGTCCGCGTACTGCGCCGATTCCATTACCAACAAAATCAGCACGCCGTTGTTTTTGGAGGACGAACCGATGCCCCACGCGTTGAAAGCCTGTGTGGCGTAATCCTCCGTGGAATCATTACCCGTGTATTCTACTGTCAGTACACCGATCTGTGCGCCGCTGCAGCTGGATTCCAGCTGGGCGTTCAGTTCGGTGATGGTCTGCACGGTGCTGCTGCTCAGCACACCGGCATCGTCCACCACACACTGATCCTTGGGCAGGCTGGGCAGCTGGGCGGCAAAAGCCGCCGGGCACAGCACTGCCGTGCTGACCACCACGGCCAACACCAGTGCGCTGATACGTTTTGCAAAGTTTTTCATGCGAAGGGCTCAACCTCCTTTACGCCGGACAAAGTGCCCAGCACACTGGCCGGGAAGCCGCCGACATCCTTCTGATATTCATACACCGCCGTATTGTACTGCAAGGTGCCGATGATGGTGGCTGCGCTGTTGAACTGGCCGTACTGCCCCTGCACCGCGCCCATCTTCATGGGGTCTGCGGCCTGCTCCTGCAATTTTGCATACAGCTGGTCGATGGCAGTGCCCAGCACCTGGTCGGCCTGATACAGCGCGTGCATCGTGCTGCCCTGATAATAGGGCAGCGAGGTCATCGTCTGGCTTTTGCCGCCGTTCTGCACCGCCTGCAGACAAGCGGAAAAATCGTTCAGCGCCGTCTGTGCGGCCAGCACCTCGGCGCTGTCTGCGCCAAGGGTATTGGATGCGGTGGTAAGGATATTTGCGGCCGTGTTCTCCCGGGTGGTCAGTTCCTCGCTCAGGTTATAGCCGTTGTCGGCGGCGACCCCTGCGGTGAACCACTGGTGGGCGGTGTTGTACTTGCCGCGCAGCTTGGCGCTGCCAAAGCCGAAAAAGGCGGCCAGCATTACCACTACGCTCAAAGCCAGCGCCGCTGCCCGGGTGGAAAGCGCAGCGGGCAGCTTTGCTTCCAGTGCGGCCAGCTTCTGCTGGCGGGGCGTCAGCTTTACGGTCTGCTCCGGTTTTGCCTTTTCGCGGTAGCTGCCCGCGTCAAAGCCGCCGGGAGCGGTTTGTTTGTTGTTCTGAGAAAAATCAGCGTTTGCCATTTCAGCTCCGGATCTCCATCATTTTGGTTTTCAGCTCGTCCTCGATGCGGGTCAGCTCCTGCTCGGCGGCGGCACGCTTTGCGCGTCCCTCGCTCTGGATCTTGTTCAGCTCGTCCAGCGTCTCGATCAGGCTCTTGTTGGTCTGCTGCAAGGTCTCGATATCCACGATGCCGCGCTGGCTCTCCTTGGCGGTCTCGATGGTGCCCATCTTCAGCGCCTCGGCGTTCTTCTTCAGCAGGTCGTTGGTCATGTTGGTCACGGCGCGCTCCGCCTGCATGGCCTGCTGGCTGTGTGCCAGACCCAGTGCCAGCACCATCTGGTTCTTCCACAGCGGGATGGTGTTCACGATGGTGGACTGGATCTTTTCTGCCATCATGGTGTTGTTGTTTTGCAGCAGACGGATCTGGGGGCCCATCTGCAGGCTGATATTGCGGGTCAGTTCCAGATCATACAGCTTTTTCTCAAAACGCTCGCACTGGTCGGCAAGGTCGCGGGCAGCCTGTGCATCCTCCGGCAGGCCGGATGCTTTGGCCTTGTCCATGGCCTGCTGCAATTCGTTGGCACGCACATCTGCCAGCTTTTTCTTGCCGGCAAGGATATACATACTCAGCTCCTTGAAGTAGGCCATGTTCAGCTCGTACATCTTGTCCAGCATGGCGATATCCTTGAGCAGCTGCACCTGATGGGCTTCCAGCATGGACTGGATCTTTTCCACGTTAGTCTCGGTCTTGTCGTACTTGGTCTTGAGGGCCTCCAGCTGGCTGGTTTTCTTTTTGAAGAAGCCCATGATGCCCTTCTGCTGTTCCTCGTTGGCGTCAAAACTCTTCAGCTCGCCAATGAGGTCGGTGATCATATCGCCCACCTCGCCCAGATCCTTGGTGGACACCTTGGAGAGAGCGGCTTCGGAGAAATCGCCGATCTTCTTCTGGCAGGCAGAGCCGTACTGCAGCACCTGCTGGCTGTTGGTGATGTCGATCTTCTGAGCGAAGGCGTCCACCATCGCCTGCTCCTCGGGGCTGAGCTTGACCTGTTCGGCCTCGGGGGCCGCAGCGGGTTCGGGCTGCTTTTCCTCGGCGGCAGGTGCTTCCACCGGGTCGAGGGTCAGGGTGGGAACAGCGGGTGCGTCTAAGTCAAAATTGAACGTATTATCAGCCATGAGAGATTCCTTCCTTTCCAAATCAGACGTTTAGCCTAAGCCTTGTCCTTTGAGCATATTCTGCAATACCGTCAGATCCGCCGAGAGGTCCATGCTTTCAGCGGCATACAGTGCATCCAGCTGGTTTTCGAATGCAGTGGCGATGGAAGCCGCGTTCCGCTCCACCTCTGCCCGAATCGAAGCGGCATTTTCGCCCCGCACGCCCTGGCGGGCGAGTTTTGCGTACTGCTCCAGTACGTTCACCGCGTCGGGCAGATAGTAGTTCGCAAAGCGGCGTACCTGCTTTGCCTTGGCGGGACTGGCCTCCACCGTCTCCACGATGGAGCGGCCTGCCTTTTCCATCCGGGTCATGGCGGCGGAAAGCTCCGGGTCGGGCAGGGCCTCGTTCAGCGCGTGGAGGGCATCCAGCTTCTGCTGGATGTCGGCCAGCATCTCGTCCACATCGCCGCTGCCGGTGTGGAAAGGCACTTCATGCTCCACCACCCGGGTCGGGCAGACCTTCTTTGCCGCGCCGAACATCACGGCTGCGCCGCCCAGCGCTAGCAGCAGCGCCCACAGCTTATATGCTGGCAGCGCCGCGCACAGCACCGCGAACACCAGCGCCGCCGCATACCACGGCAGGACGCTGGGCTTTTGGGTGCGGATAACTTTGCTCATGCATTTTCTCCTTTCCCGAAGGGGCGCACCGCCCCTTGTACTCTTCCATAATAAATCCTTTTATCCACAAAACGCAAGTGTTTCATGAATAATTTACAGGTTGGAAACGGTTATATAATCTTTGAGGGCCTCGCCCCAGACCTCGCGCAGGGTTTCGGGGCGGCAGGCGGCGTTGGCGGGGCTGGTGCTGGGCAGCTTGACCGCCGGGATGCCGGAGACAGGCAGCAGGTATTTGGTATAAATGCGGTGGGCCGTGGCCCCGTTGCAGAACACTGCCTCAATGGGCGCTTTTGCCAAAAGAGATGCAATGTCGTTCGGCACCACATCCCGGATAGAGGCGTCCGACGCGCCGGTGATGGTGCAGCTTTCCAGCGTGTCC
>OHMF01000918.1_pt1 | contig 12149 bp, 10 predicted proteins | sample 1569181 | NCBI WGS metagenome assembly OHMF01 (sample SAMEA3879559, study PRJEB24766) | human gut metagenome | biome: human-associated habitat; feature: feces | place: USA | collected 1985/1987
GTTTCTTTAGGCAACACGCTCCACGGATTGGCGGCATCGGTGGGCAGCTTGTATCCTTCGAAAGTGGGAACGGCAAGCAGTTCGAGCTTTATCTTGTCGTTGAAGACGAAGAACCGCAGGGCATTGACGGGCATGCGGATGTCGTCGTAGTCTTGCGCCAAGAACTCGGTCATATCCATGGGTGAGACGAGGTCGGTGATACGTACGCCGTCGGCCGCACCCCAGATGACAAGTTGTCGCCCGAGACGAAAGCCCCAGTGCTCCTGCCGATGGTCAAGGTATGCTTCCCGCAGTTCAAAGCCGGTGCGCTCTTTCAGCAAGGCGTTGTAGGTAGCGTTGAACGAGACGAAGAGCGAAGAGCCTGCGAAGTTTTTGCCGACCTCGCCCCTGAGTCGGGTACGGGAAGACATCCAATCGTTCGGCTTTTCGGAGCGGAAGGCGTGGTAGGTGTCGACAAGGCCTTTGAGCTGCCACGACGATTCGCCCGCTCCTTGTCCCCAAACTCCATGCACGGGGCAAAACAGAAAGACCGAGAGGCAAAGCCCCGCGGAAAGACGATTGAACGCTTTCATCAGAACCTGCCTTTCTCTAACGTGGTCACGTTAAACTTGCTCTCCTCCATGGGAATGTTGTACGTCGGATTCTTGATTTCGAGAACCGTCTGATGCTCGGTTTGCACGTTGGTCATGTGCATCTTCCGGGCTACCCAGAAGCCCTCTACCTTGGCAATATCCGACATCTCGAGACGACGGTGCAGCTTGCCCATCTTGTCGTAATATTCCACCCTGACAGGTATCAGACAGTCCTGACGTATCAGGGCCGTTTTCCTGGAGTAAATATCACGCTTGTCCTTAGGCAAGGATTCCAGTTTCCAGCACTTCTGTCCGTCGACGGTTTCTTCGCCCAGGAGCGTGTGCGTATCCTCGTCCACGTTGCGGCTGCCCATGTCGTCGTAGGTAAAGTCGCTACCCATAAAGTAGTCTTGCTTGGCAGACGAACCGCTGATACGGCGCGTTTTCTTTATGGCGGGCAGATAGAGCCATTTGTCATCGTCCTTGTTTAGCTCATCATAATCCCACGTCAAGAAGCCCGTCCCCTTTACATCGCCGGGATATTGGAAGAACATGATGCTCTTGCGGTCTTTCTTTTCTTTGCCCACATCGATGGAGTAGGAAATGAGCTTGCGTTCGCGCACCGCTCCGCGTTTGTTGATTAACGTCATAACCATTTCAGACCGACGGGTATCGCCGTCGGGACGGTCTTTTACCTTTTGGGCAATCTCTCTGCCCGTTTGTGCGCATGTTGTGGCAGCGAACCCCACCACAAGCATGGCTACTACTGCGATTGATCTCTTCATTTGTCCTTTTTCTTTATAATTGATTCTGATTGATTCGATTTATATTCCGGTCTCCTTCTGCCGTGCTACCATGCGGGCAAATTCGCCGTTTCGGGCAAGCAGTTCGTCGGGTGCTCCTTGTTCTGCGACGGTTCCGTCTTTCAGCACCACGATATGATGAGCGTTGGCAACGGTGCGCATACGGTGTGCGATGATGACGACGGTCTTGTTCTTGATCAACTCCGATATACCGGCCTGTATCAACGTTTCGTTCTCTACGTCCAGACTTGCCGTTGCTTCGTCCAAGAGGATGACAGGAGCATCTTTGAGAAGCGCACGGGCAATGGATATGCGTTGGCGTTCGCCTCCCGATAGCGATTCTCCGTTTTCGCCTATCAAGGTGTCGTAACCGTTGGGCAGCCGGGCGATGAACTCATCGCAACGGGCAAGACGTGCTACCGCTTTCACCTCTTCCTCGGTAGCGTCTTTCTTCCCGATTTTGATGTTGTCCATGACGGAAGCGTTGAAAAGCAACACGTCCTGAAAGACTACGGCATAGTTTTTCAAGAGCATTTCGGGATCTATTTTTGAGATGTCCCGTCCGCCAAGTGTGATCTTTCCGCCATGAATATCCCAAAAGCGGGCAGCTAATTTTGCCGAAGTGCTTTTGCCTCCCCCCCGAAGGTCCCACAAGTGCCGTTACTTTGCCTTGCTTGGCAGTGAAAGAGACGTTGCGCAGCACCTGCTTGCTTGTCTCGTAAGCAAAATCGACCTTGTCAAAACAGATGTCGTAACCCTCTACCGTGCAATCCTCATCGCCTTGCTGTGCGGGCATGTCGTTCATCTCACGTATGCGGTCGATACGCACATCGAGTAGTATCAGTGTCGCCATATGGTTGAACACGTCCATGATGGGGTTGTAGATGCTGGCTACAACGAGCAGGAAGACCAAGTAAGTGAACATGTCGATGCTGCCCAAACCAAGTAAATAAGCTCCCGCAATGATAACGCTTGCCAAACCAAGTTTCAGGATAGACTGTGCACTGCCCACAAGCCCCGCTCCGAGAAATTCGCCTCGCTGCAGAGTGGCTTCATATATCTCGAGCTGTTTGTCTAAACGGTCGCAATAGGCTGCCTCTCCGTTGTACGATTTAATCTCCTGCGCCGCTTCAAGCCCTTCCTGTATCTGCTCGGTCGTATCACGCCTTACGTGATAGTACTCCTTATTAGCTTTATCCATAAGCCTTTTTCCTAAGAAGATGACCGTTGTCGCTACCGGTACGACCCCAAAGAGAGCAAGGGCCAGTTGCCAGTTGTAGAAGAACATCCCGGTGGCAATCAAGATAATGCTGATGACAGAGGCGAAGAGTTGTGGAACTGTGTGAGAGAAGAGGGTTTCCAACATGTTACAATCCTCCATCATCGTAGCGGTGAGATCCGAAAGATTCTTTTCTCCGAAGAAAGCCAAAGGCAATTTACGCAGCTTCTCGGCAATGCCAATACGACGGTTGGCACTCTCGGTATAGATTTTCGTGTAGGTGCTCTTGTACTGTATCATCGCAATCACAAAGAGTACCGTCATAAAACAGAGAGCCGTCAGCACGTAGTACCAGAGCCCGTGCGTCGTGCTGTTCCCGGCTTGGATAACAGGGTGCAGGTAATCGGTGATGAACAGAAAGATGAAGATTACCGGCAGCATCAGTGCCAGGTTGAGAAAAAGAGAAGCTATAACCCCTTTTATAAAGGTCTTTGCCCCGTCTTCCGATAAGGTGAATCTGTGTTGAAAATATTTACTAATATTCATAATGTTGTCTCCTGAGGTTTATACCGTCCATGTCACGGTTCGTTGATATTCATTCCACATGCTGTTATAGATGCCGTTTCGGGCTATCAACTCGCTGTGTGTGCCTTCTTCGGCAATCTTGCCTTGTGCTATCACCAGTATCTTGTCGGCATCCTGTACGCTAGTCAGATGATGGGCGATCATCAACACTGTCTTTCCTTTTCTCAGCTCGTGCAGGGCTTTTTGTATCAGGTGTTCGTTTTCGGGGTCGGCAAAAGCTGTTGCTTCGTCCAGGACAACAATCGGCGCATCTTTCAAGATGGCCCGGGCCAAGACAATGCGTTGCTGTTCCCCTCCCGAAAGGAATGTTCCATCTACTCCTATCTTCGTGTTCAATCCGTTGGGTAGCCGGTCGATGATCTCCCGACTTTGGGAAAGGTCTATGGCACGTTGCACGGCTTCATCACTCGCTGCCGGATTACCGTATTTGATGTTCTCCAGCAAAGAGGTCTTGAAGAGTTTTGTATTCTGGAAGACGAAAGCGATGTGGTTCATCAGGTTGTCTTTGGCAATGTTTTTCACATTTATTCCGCCAATCGTCACACTACCTGCTGATACGTCCCAAAAGCGGGGAATGAGTTGGGCAATGGTGGTCTTCCCTCCTCCCGATTGCCCCACAAGGGCAAAAGTCTTCCCTTCGGGGAGGTGGAAGCTGATACCGTCTACGGCATTTTGACCGGCATTGGGATAGGCAAACGAAACGTTCTCGAATGTCACATCGCAAGCGGTGATTTTCTCCGGATTTTCGGCTATTGGGAGTGGTTCGCTACTCGTCAGGTTTTCCACCCGGCTTATGGCTTGATCTGCCAGAAACATATCTTGTTGCAGATACATCACTTTCATCACATTGGTTGCTATCACCGGAGTAATCAGCACATACAGGAACATATCGGTGATGATGGGGGCAATGTTTTCGCTTTTGTTGCCGATAAGCAATATGACTACGGGGACAAGTAGGAAAGCAAAGCTATTGATGGCCACCGTGTAGAGTGACATCGGCTTTTGCCAACCCAGCGTGTATTTGGTAACTAAATCCCGGTAGGCGATGATGCTGTCGTAAAAACGTTTGAAAGAGAATATCGTTTGCTGGAACACTTTCACCACCGAAATACCACGTACGTATTCCACCGCTTCGCTGCTCATATGCTCTTGTGCTCCGAGGTATTCATTTTGGAACGCCTTCTGAGCAGTTGTATTCATCCGTGTCATGATGAAGACAGCCGCCGTGAGGGGGATCAGGCACGCCAGACCAAGTTGCCAGTTGAAGACGAAGATCAATATTATAACCGACAGCGGGGCTATAAAACTCCCCGCCAGGTCGGGCAAGAGATGTGCGACAAACGTGTGGGTTTCAGAAGCATTTTCATCAATAATCTTACGCATCTGTCCGCTGGTATTCCGGTCGAAGAAGCCAAGCGGCATCTGCATGATTTTTCTCATAGCCGTACGTCGCATATTGGTTTCTACCCGGAACGCCGCTAAGTGCAAAAGCATCAGCCCGGCAAAGTAAATGACAAGGCCGGCAACGGCTGTGCCTACCGCCCACCATGCATAGACGTTGATAGGGATTCCTGAGGCAACGCTGCCAGTCAATAGTAGCGAGCGTACGATAAGCCAAATGAAGATGAACGGCATAAGCGAGAGCAGACCGCTTAATCCCGACAGTGTCAGGGCTATGGGCATAAGCACCTTGCGTTTGCCCATGTAAAATTGAAGTTTCTTTAATGTATTCATATTAATTGATTGTTTCATTGGTTTCTATCTCTTTCCCGAATAACCGGAACTTTTGGAATAACACGGGTGTAACGCAGAGGTCGGCCACGAGTGCCGATACGATACCCGCTACGGAGAGCAGACCCATGTGTATAAAAGAGAGGCCTTCGGAAGTCATGTAAATAGCGAAGTTCGCACATATCACGACACTGGTCAGAATGATTGGTGTCCCGATCGTACGGAACGAGCGGAGAATGGCATCCCGATAATTACCTCGACGGTCGAACTCCAAATGCCCGTGGTTGATGAAGTGAATGGTGTCGTCGACAGCCAAACCGAGGATCATCGGCATAATGGTTGCGGTCATCATATCCAACGGGTAGCCCAGCCATCCCATCAGTCCGCCGACCACCAAAGCCGGAGTGATATTGGGTATCAAACCGATAAGCCCGATGCGTACACTGCCAAAGACCAACATCATTAGGATGCCGATAATAAGGAGAGAGATGGCAAATGAAACCATCTGCCCGCGAGCCACGTACTGCATCATCACGGTAAATTGCGGAATACTACCCACTGTAGTGACAGAAGCTTCGGGGAAGAGCCTGGCGGCATTGGCTGCAATATCGTTCAACTCTCGTTCTACCTCGCCGGAGTCAAAACTGCTGATCTCCACCATCAGGCGCAAACGTCGATAGTCGTAATCGATCCAATATTCCGCTTCGCTACCGCCTGCATTCTCGTAAAGGAGCAGCAGTTGTGCCACCTCTTCCGGATTCGTCGGAATACGATAATAAGCCGCATCTCCTTCGTGCAGGGTTTGATTCAGGTCTTTTAGGATATTCAGCACTGTAGTCGTTCGCTTGGTTAGCTTATAGCTTTCGGCCTTTTGTGCCAGAGAGTCTAAGCGTACAAGCATTGCCGGCGATTTTGTCAAGCCGTCTTCGGGCAGGTCTATCATGACGTCGTAGGTGTAGATGGATCCCAGTTCGCTTTCACCTACTTCCAGCAGATTGTTTACATAGGCTATTTTACGTCCCATGGTGCGTTCTATGTCAAAGGCGGTCTCTATCTTGGTGAATTGATAAATGAGTGCTGCGGTAAGCAGCCCTGCAATCCATAGGATCAATGTGCCATGCCGGAGTACGCTTTCTCCCAAACGCCCCAGTTGATGGTCGAGCCACCGTCCGCCGGTTTCCTGCACTTTGGGATGAGGTTTGCCGTTCTTGCCAAAACTCAACAGCACGGGCATCAGTGTAATGGCAATGAAGAAAGCCAGCATCACGCACGAGGAGGTAGCGATACCAATGAACCGCATGGGCTGCATCGGAATAGCGAGAAACGACAGCAGGGCGGCAAAGGTGGTGAGTGCACTGAACAACACAGGCCAGCCCATTTCACCCACGGTCTCTTCTACGGCTCGTCGACGTTCTCCGTGTAGAAGGAATTGCCGTTTGAAATAGGAAAAGATATGTATGTTATAGGCTATCGAGACGGCAAACGCCAACAGCATAGGTATCATCATCATACCGCTGTCTATCGTCATGCCGACATATCCCAACAGTCCATACACAATCACAATTGAGCCTGCCGCCGTGATAAGTGGAACGACAACGCCCCGTAGGGAGCGTGTTATGAGTAACAAAATAAGAATGGAAACGAGTGCGGCAATGCCCATCACACGGGGCATCTCTTTGCCAATCCATTTCATCTTCATGGCGGTAACGTAGGGCAAGCCTGTGCCTTTGGGATGGAGCTTTTGGTATTTGTCTTTAGTGATGATATGCTCCAGCTCATTCCCCGTTAGCACTTCAGGAGAAACGGCATTCTTACCTTTATTCCACACTGAATCTTTAGGAAAGGTACGCAACTTGAGAATAATCCACGAGAGCGTACCATCTTTGGAGACAAGCCGCTCGGCAATATGTGGCTTCATATAGGCTTTGCGACGTATCGTTTCCAGACTTGCCGCATCAGTGGGAATAAGGTCAGGCACTATCTGCTCGATAGTCATTCCTTCTTCATTCCCTACCATAAATTCGATGTCAGTGAGCGAAGTGATTTTGTCGGCGTATGAAATGCTATCCATCATTTCGTTCGTGAGTTCGCGGATGAGCTCTAAGTTCTCTTTCATAAACGAATTGTCGCATTGGGTCAGTACGGCGGCAAAATTGTCATTGCCGAATATATCCTTGAATTCTTTGGTCTTGACAAGCATCGGGTCGTCTTCGAGGAAGTAGTTTTCCCACGAAGCACTCACCTTGAAATATCTTAACCCTGTAAATCCTATGGCGAAGACGAGGATAAACAAGCTTAGTACAAGCCATCGTTTTTGTACCATCCATCTGCCCTGACGGGCAAACCAGTCATTGATTCTTTCTATTTTCATATCGTTTGTTATTGGTAAGTTCATTCATTTCAACACATTCAGCAGCGTGACGAGAAATAGCTTTCCACTTTGGGGCTACATATGATAATGGTGACAATGTGCGTGGACACAAGAATGCTCTTTGTGGGCATCATGCACGTGACAACGGCAGGAGTGAGAAGTGTTCATATTCTTTCTTTTTTTTACTTATGTTTTTTATATTACTTAGTCTTGCTAACACAACATCAGCAGGTTGAGTGCCATAACCGCCATGCCTGCTACCAAACCATAGATAGTATGATGGTGCTTACCGTATTCTTCGGCAGCGGGTAGTAACTCATCAAGCGAGATAAATACCATGATACCGGCAATCATCCCGAAAATAACGCCGAAAACATGGTCATTGAGGAATGGTGCCAAGATAAGATAGCCGATGACGGCTCCTACCGGCTCGGCCAATCCCGATAGAAATGAAAGCCAAAAGGCCCGTTTACGATTACCTGTAGCATAATAGATCGGAACGGAGACGGAAATGCCTTCGGGTATATTATGTATGGCGATGGCACAGGCAATAGGTATAGCAATGTTTATATCCTTCAATGCTGCAAGAAACGTAACCATACCTTCCGGGAAATTGTGTATTGCCAGCACCAAGGCTGTCACTACATCGACGCGTAATAATTGAGGCTTTATTTCAGTCTTTCGTTCTTCCTTTAAGCTCATTTCTTCCACCCGATGCATTTCGTGTGGATTTTCGTAGTGAGGAATTAGCTTATCAATAAGTAGAATCAATACGATTCCCCCGAAAAAAGAAAGTGTGGAATGAAGAGTTCCGTCGTCCTTGCCATGTATATTGGCAAGAGTCTGCAAAGAAGAGGCAAACAGATTGGCGAAAGACATATAAATCATTACTGCTGTTGAAAATCCCAATGAAAGAGAAAGGAATGAAGTATTGGTGCGCTTAGCAAAAAATGCAATCGCACTGCCTATCCCTGTGGATATACCGGCAAACGATGTTAGGAAAAATGCTATAAGTACTGGTTGAGACATGGCTATGATGGATTGGAAGTTAGTGCGTCAAAAGAGAACAAAAGTTTGTTTTGTTCAGAAGCAAAGCGAGCCGCTCTTTGCAGGCGGCTCGCTCGGTAGGAGAAACAGTTAGATTTAGAAATAAGACGTTTCATGCTTTTGGCAACTAAGTTTAGTTCGGTCAGTCTGCGGATGTACGATGTTGGTACTTTGATCTTTCGTCCCAATAATTTCTTTGGGCAAAACCTTTCCGATACGGGAGACTGCCCTGCTTTGCGTAACCCATGACTCCTCGCAGAAGAAAAGCCCGTTGACTCCTTGTACGAGTGTTAATTCGTCGTTGCTGATGATGTTGATGATACTCATATGCTGATTATTATTTAGTGATTCTTCTGGAATGACTCGGCGTTCCAACTCCTGCATCAAACGAAACGCTGCCTGACAAGATTGCAGCATCTGTCCATGCAGGCTATAGGTGTGGAGTCGAGCAGAAGGTAGCTGATGCCTATTGTCTCGGAATCAAATACAAAAGAGATTCGATTGTTTACAATCGTACAATCATTTCCGCAAGGCTTGCATTGCAGACAAGACGAGAAACGGATGTTTTGATTAGTTATCTCTTGACAGACAGGATGTTTCAATAGTTCTGCCTTCATCTTTCATTCTTTACATTCATGAGTTTCTTCCATCCTCCCGTGCTAAAGCGAATATACTCACTGATGAAACACTCTATCTCTTCGCAGGAAAGTTCCTTATGTTGCACCACCTCTTTCATCATATTAATCCACCAAGAGCAGGTGAAGTGCATGAAGAACGGAGAAATATCGGTATGTAGTTCCGGATGGAGTCTTCTCATCTTTTCCATATATTCCATCCCTATTGTGGCACTCTTCTCAATCCACTCTTCCAAATAATCTTTGAGGCGAGAATGCTGCGTAGAGAAAAACAGCAAATTTAATTCACTTCGGTAACGAGTTATAATGCCCATAAGCTCCTGCAAAGATGCACGATGATATTCATCTGAGATAAATATGTCAAGGGAGAAATTCTCCAGTCGGTTGTGATCTTCCAGCATCCTGTACATAGCAGCCAAAAGAGGACGCAACACATCAACCAGTAAATCGTCCTTACAGGGATAGTAATTGTATATATTGCTCAGACCAATGCCCGACAACTTAGAAATCTCACGCATAGACACCGACTTGAAGCCCTTTTCGAAAAAAGCTTTCTGCGCTGTTTCCAGCAATAGCTTACGTATATAATCCTTCGTTGTTTGCATAGGTCAGAACATAATTCTTTATTTTATAACGCAAAATTAGTCACATATTTTTTCGGTTGCAATACCTTAAAATGATGATTTTTTTACTTACCATTCCCCATTTATGGTAATTCAGCAAATGAAATTTATAACTTTCAATATGCTACTCCTAATCATATCAAAGCTACAAATACTCACTTATTTACAATCTCTAGCACTCACTTTTTTTTGTTTACTTTTGTCTGTAAACCGCTACTGACGTCATTAAATACATAGTAATATGAGCAAAAAAATCAAAGACCAAGAAGTTCTTTTGGTCAAAGATCAGAAGGACGATAGCCTCCGAGCCGTAGTCGGAGCAGATGGGAAAAGCGGACTGAAGTTGCATTCTTTCAAAGTCTCCTTTGAGAGTGTCGTTGCCAGCGTGCATGTATACCAATAGACGATTACTCACTACCAATATAAGGAAAAGTTGCATGCAAATGAAATTTATCATACGCCATGCAACTTTGGAGCCAATTCATAAGAAGAGGAGCTAACGGAGAAAAAGAACTTTTTCAGTGCCCTCAGATTTCGGGCTTCCTTTTTTATTTACCTTCAACAACTCCAAATATTCTTATTACATCAATCTTCGATAGTACATACACTTACACGGTTCCAATCCGGTTCGGTAAACATGTCACCTACTCCCTGATCTTCGGCAGTAATACGAGACGTATTAATCTTGTATTTATTAACAAGGATTGTTTTTACAGCTTCTGCACGTGCGGTAGCAATTTTTGCGTTGATCTCAACATTGCCTTCTGGAGAAGCGTACCCTTTAATAATGACTTTTGAATCGGGATATTTCTTCATGTAGGAGGCTACACGTTCCACATTCGGTAGCTGTGATGCATCCACTGATGAGCGACCTTGTCTGAAAGTAATGATAGATTCCGGAACGCGGGCAGTCTTGACTACTGTTTCAATGGGAACGACCTTTGTACGACATTCTTCCAACTCTTTATGCAAACCGCTAATTCTTTGGTTAGCATTGTTTAGTTCTCTGTCACGACTGCCCACCTGTTCGCGAAGTGCATTAATAGCAACATTCAAATCATCAATTTCGCTCTGATTGTAGACTTTTACTTTAGTAAAGTAATGATTCCCAGTACTCATCTTGAAGTGATAAGTCAATCCGGCAGTCAGTTCAAATGTTGCATTGTTTGCATTGAAACGACTCTTTGCCTGATTAAAATCACCTTGCATATCATATACGATAGCGGGCTTAATTCCCAATGTCCATGCTTTTGTTTCACCGAGGTTGAAATTAAGATTCAATCCGAGACGGGTAGACCATGAATTGTCATCTCCTTTACCATTTACATAATAATGCAACCACCCCATTCCGGCAATAGCTTCTATCTCAAACAAACGAGGTTTGCCCCGATAGCTTGCAAATAGATTTATTAAGTTAATTTTACTTAATAAGCTGACATCTAAAACATCAAAAGCTGTTTTACTCGGAGTTGTATTGATATATCCCATTCCCTGAAATTCCAAACCGAAAACTAGGAGTTAATTGTTTGGATATTCCAACTCCGAAACCGGGACGCATCCCTTTAAAGAAAGAGGCGTGAGTGAGAGGGGTAACTGCTCCTGCATTCACTCCTACAGACCAATTGTCCATAAACTTTGTTCCTTCTACAACTGATTGGGCATTTACAATAAATGTTCCCAAAGTAAAAACTAATAAAATAGCAATTTTCTTCATAATCTATTGTTTTATTTTTTTCTTCTTGATGCCCATATCACAATTCCAAGAATCATCATAATGACCGGAAGCACGATCATCAGACCAAGCCCATACAGGATCCCTGCCGCTGCATCCACCGTGATGGCGCTGAGCGTGTAATCTTTTGTCGGGATCACACTTGTTGCAAGATCAGAATCGCCAACCATCTGGGCAATGATATCTGTAAACATTGCGCTGTTATTTCCGGAAACGATCTGGTCTGCACTGTCTGCAAACATTACTTTTGCGACTGTATCTTCATCGATTGTTTTTTCCATGGCAACCGCAACCGCAAATGGTCCTGCAGCATCTCCCTCCTCCAGCTCTGATGTTGTTGCATTTGCTGCATCTGTCTTGGATACTGCTTTATCTGTCGTCTCCAATAATGCTGTATAAGTTGTATCATCTGTATCTTCCCCATAGGTGATTGCCTCGCTGTATGGAGCAAAGATATATGAACCGCTGACGGAACTTGTATATGCACTTGAATTTACGTCAGGAAGCAGGTAATACGGTGTATTGCTGTAATAATAGGATTTATCATTTTCCATGACAATGCCGGAAACACGCTCCATTCCGCAGGCTGACAGGATCGACTCGAAGTTTTCCAAACCCTGTGCCTGGAAATTGCAGGTGATCAGCACTTTTCCACCCTGATTGATATAATCGATCACTTTGTTGGCATCATCCTCCGAAAAATCAGTGGTCGGTCCATTGATAATAAGTGCTGCTGCATCTTCCGGAACCGCATCCTCTTTTAATAATGCAAGGTCAGATAAAGTGATATTTGCTTTTTCAATTGCCTCTGTAAATCCACCGGATAAAGCT
>OHMF01000922.1_pt1 | contig 12094 bp, 8 predicted proteins | sample 1569181 | NCBI WGS metagenome assembly OHMF01 (sample SAMEA3879559, study PRJEB24766) | human gut metagenome | biome: human-associated habitat; feature: feces | place: USA | collected 1985/1987
TTGTTCTTGAGACTGAGAGCAGCGTTAAGGAGAGAGACGTTAAGCCGTATGCCGAGGTTGCAGGCTACGGCATGTCACATGAGGCAGTCGCATTCGGTAAGCTTGACGGCTCCGGGGCAGCACTTGTAGAGGCAGTGAAGCTTGCAGCAGAGGATGCAGGCATGAAGCTTGATGAGATAGATGCGATTGTCGGCTTCGGAAACGGTGATGCGGCTACGGATAATCTTGAGCTTGACGCATACAAGAAGCTTTTTGGCGATAAGCTTGGTGAGCTTCCTGTATTTACAGTTAAGGATACAACAGGCGAGGGACGTGCAGCTTCAGCAGCACTTTCAGCAGGTCACGCGGCACTTCTTCTCTCCGGCAAATACGAGGTTGCAGGAAGAGCCTACAAGCTTGATGGAGAAAAGATGACTAAGACAACAGTTGACACCAAGACATTAAAGAATGTGCTTGTCACATCTTATGGTCTCGGCGGTTCATACTGTGCAGTGATAATAAAGAAGTAATATGATATCATGAGCTGTTTTACGGCGGAGCAATTCGAGGATATCAAATGAGGGGCAAAATACCTTTTGCCCCTCATATCATTATTATCTTGTATGAATAAAATAAACTATGCATTATTACTTTCTATGAATGAAATAAACTCAGCAGCATTTCTCGGTTTTGAGAAATAGTAGCCCTGAATGTAATCTATTCCAAGCTCATCCAGTTTTGCCAACTGCTCCTTCTCCTCGATTCCCTCAGAAACAATCTCAAGCTTTAGCTTTTGAATCATGCCCATTGCGGCATCCATAACAGGCTTGCCCTTTCCGTTGTCAAAATATGCATTTGTCATGCCTCTGTCAAACTTCACAATGTCAATCGGCATATCAACAATATAGCTTAAATTTGACTGACCTGTGCCAAAATCATCCAGCGCAAACCTCACTCCCACCTTACGCAGGGCATTCATATTATCAAGCAGTATCTTTTTTTCAGTGATAGATGCAGACTCTGTAATCTCAAGCACAATATCATTTGCATCCACATGATATTTCTCCATAATTGCAATAAAATCCTGCGCTAAATGGTCATAAGCACACTGCACCACTGACAGGTTGCATTCAATATACTCAATTCCCATCGCATGTATATCATGCTGTACAATAAATCTGCACACTTTCTCAAACACGCGCTCTCCAAGCCTTAAAATGAGTCCCCGCTTCTCAGCTACAGCAATAAACCTGCCCGGAGGTATGATATTTCCCTCGCGCGACCTTATTCTGACAAGCGCCTCCGCAGAGGTGAATTTATGCGTTTTAGTGTTATAAATAGGCTGGTAAAATACCTCAACACGGTTATCGCGCAATGCCTCTATTATCTCATTCTCAACCGAATTCTCATCATATATGTGCTCAATGACTTCATTATTTATGAGCATCACGCCGCGCCCCGTAAACTCAGCTCTGTTACGCTTGGCATATTGAAAAAGCCCCAGTATATCCGATGGTCTCCGCACAAGCTCAGTAGACCTTAGATAATATATTTCCCCAAACAGCATCGTCATATTGTCACCGCCCCATGGCTTGTCGAACCTGCGTTCCAATATTCCGATTGTTTTTTCTGCACTATCAGTATTCTCAAAAACCAGCAGATACTCGTTTGCCGAGCTTCTAAAAACATAATTATCAGTCAGCTTATTTATAAAAGAAACCACCTCATAAAAAATACTTTTTTCCATCTCGCGGGTGAAAAAATCATTTTCATTGCTTCCATAGCGAATACACACTATCGATACATCATTCCCCTGTCCATATGCCTCCTTCATGTATTCAAAAAGGGCATTGAGGTTGAAAAATCCTGTATCCCTGTCAATATTTGCCATTGGATTTTCAAGCATAATAAAAAGGATAAGCACACCTATCACACTCGCAAAGCTGACAATCAATATTTTTTTATCTATAAACTGAATAACCGCCGATATAAACATAAGAGCCACCCAGACCTGCATGCTCTTTCTTCTTCTCGGATTTATAGCCTGACTGTATTTTTTTGTCAGCATTAGAATAAGCGCCAGCAGAATTACAGTTACTGCATATGTTATAATAACAGCCGGACCATATGTATAAACTATATTATCCGAATCATAAATTTTAATCGGTACGACCATTATCAGAATATCAGTTAAGATTCCAAATATCCACAGCCGCTTTCTCCATTTGCGCTCAAGCTCTTTTTTCCTGAAAATATCCACGCATATATACCAGAAGGCCACCATGGCAACCCATGTAACCGTCCAGAGATATAATTTGCAGATAATATTGGTAGCAGTATGAGGATATCCGCTTCTTTTTTCAATTGCAACAAGTGCGAAAATATCAAAGAAAAGTGACAACAGGCCTGCAATCCATACCTCAGCAAAAGCCTTCGATGTATGTAATATAATCTTTTTCTGCGAAATATAAAAATACATTATTACGAACATCACCGCAATGGCACACATTTGTGAAACAATATTCATATCCCCTATTTCCTGTACCTTTCCTAAATCAAACCAATACCCTAGTACTATTTTACTGTTATTTTACCAATAAAGCAATATATTGTTTTGATTTACAAAGAACTAAATAAAAAAGTTACTATTCACACTGAACAGTAACAAAAAAACACGCTATGCGCGTGCTCCAAAATAATACAGTCGATAACTATTCAGATACATACATAAATAAATCGGCGTGACAAGATTCGAACTTGCGACCTCTACGTCCCGAACGTAGCGCTCTACCAAACTGAGCCACACGCCGTCTGCAATTCGTTTTGCAACTATTAAATAATATCACAATGTATAAATTTTGTCTACCCCATAATATATATTTATGGTATGATTTATGCTGTATAAGATGATAAAAATTTACACTATTGTGCCCAGCCTCACAGCGAGGTATCATACCCATGGCAGAACTGTAATTTAATCACGTAATTATTTTCTTTATACTATGAAGCCGGCCCGACAGCGCAGCGATCGGCTTAGCACCACGGTATATAAATTATAAGGAGAATATCATGACAAATCAGACAAATCACACCAATCACATAAATCACATAAATAAAACAGCTATAATAACCGGAGCTTCACGCGGTATCGGTGCCGCCATTGCCAAAAAGCTGGCTTCCTGTGGCTATAACCTCTCACTTTGCTGCCGCAATTCATCTGACAGGCTAAAGGCACTGGCTGATGAGCTTCACTGTGCATACGGAATTGAGGTGCTATGCTACACCGGAAATGTAGGAGACTTTTTCTTTGCCAAGGATATGGTTACGAATACCATTTCCCATTTTGGCCATGTAGATGTGCTCATTAACAATGCCGGCATATCGCATATCGGGCTGCTGAGCGACATGACGCCGGAGGAATGGAACAATATCGTGGCGATAAATCTGACCGGTGTTTTCAACTTTACAAAGCTCGTCATCCCTTATATGGTTGCCGATAAATGTGGCCGTATACTGCAGATTTCATCTGTCTGGGGCAATGTCGGAGCCTCCTGTGAGGTGGCATACTCAGCCTGCAAGGGCGGTATAAATGCATTTACCAAGGCACTCGGCAAGGAGCTTGCGCCATCGCATATTCCTGTAAATGCCATAGCCTGCGGTGTCATAGATACCGATATGAACCGCTGCTTTGATGAGACAGAACGCGCTGAGCTGGCCGATGAAATCCCTGCCGGACGCTTTGCCACAGCCTGTGAGGTCGCAGATATGGCTTACTCCGTTATCACTGCACCTGATTACCTGACAGGACAGATAATCACTTTTGATGGTGGCTGGATTTAAAATTGTAATTTTAAGTTTTCTATTTTTTTCGTATTTTTTCAGATATTTGTTGCTTTTTATGATTATTGTGTTACAATTTGTTTATGAATAAAATTAATGTCTTTTTACAAGAAAAGCAACTATCAACCATTAGTACAACTGTGCCTGACAGGCTTGATTATCTGATGAGGCTCCACAACTTGACCAACATTGCTCTTTCTGAAATCATGTGCTGTGCAGAATCAACTATTTCAGGCTACAGGACAGGCCGTAGAGTGCCTGACATTTTTGTCATTTGCCATTTAAGTACAATTTTTGGTGTCACACCCAATTATTTTCTTGGATTCACAGACGAAATTTGTCCAACTCACAACTGATTATGTGATATATACAATGCCTTCCGGTATCACTTCATAACCATCACAGGCTACTGATGCAAATGTCACATAAAATATATTGAAAAATGAAAGGGGGAAATGTTACAGTCTAAGCCAAAACCGTAACAAAAAACAGCCCGGTGCACATATCACAATGTGTTCCGGGCTGTTTTTTTGTTATTCTGCCACAAGTATTATCGTGGTTCTTGCAGGAACTCTTATGGTGTTGACACCCAAAAGCTCTGTCTTTGCCGTGAAGTCCTCTCCGTCAAAATACTCTGCATTGGTGTTGGTGTCCACATGCCAGTGTTTTCCGTTCGGAAGCACCGGAAGCTGCATCACAAGCGGCTCCCAATATGCATTCATGCAATAGAATACAATATCATCCTCCGTGTCCTCCTCATTTCTTCCTGCATACATGATGCCGATAAGCTTCGTCTTGTAATCCGTTGAGGCATTGAACGGTGTACCGTTGTGCACACTGATTTCCGGGAACTGGCAGGATGAAGGCTTTGTCATCTTTCTGAGTATAGGATGCTCTTTCCTGAACTGAATCATATGACGCACGAAATCATGGATTTCCTTGAATTCCTCAAGCCTGCTCCAGTCGAGCCAAGAAATGATATTGTCCTGACAATACGCGTTGTTGTTTCCAAACTGGGTGTTACAGAACTCATCGCCCGCAAAAAACATCGCCGGACCACGGCTGCACAAAAGCGCTGCAAATGCATTCTTTATAAGGCGCCTTCTAAGTCCGTTTACATTTGGATCGTCTGTCTCACCCTCTGCGCCACAGTTCCAGCTATGTCCGTTGTTGTCTCCGTCTGTGTTATTCCAGCCGTTTTTCTCATTGTGCTTTTCATTGTATGAATAAAGGTCATAAAGTGTAAAGCCATCATGACAGGTCAGGAAATTGACTGATGCCTTGTGTCCTCTGCTCTCCGGGCTGTAAAGGTCGCGTGAACCGGTGATACGTGTGATGGCATTTCCCGCCATACCGTCATCGCCCTTTAAAAAGCTTCTCATGTCATCCCTGTATCTGCCGTTCCACTCAGCCCATCTGTTCCATGACGGGAAGCTTCCCACCTGATACAGTCCGCCTGCATCCCAGGCCTCTGCGATGAGCTTCATCTTGCCAAGTACCGGGTCGAATGCCAGCGACTCAAGAATCGGCGGATTGGCCATAGGTGCACCGTTTTGGTCTCTTCCGAGAATGGAAGCCAGGTCAAATCTGAAGCCATCCACTCTGTACTCAATGGCCCAGTGTCTCAGACAGTCTATGATAAAGCTGCGCACAACAGGATGATTACAGTTCATAACGTTTCCACAGCCACTGAAATTGTAGTAGTGTGCATCCGGTGTAAGCATATAGTACACGTTATTGTCTATTCCCTTGAAGGAGAAGCACGGTCCCATCTCATTTCCCTCAGCGGTATGGTTGAACACCACATCAAGAATGACCTCTATGCCATTTTCCTTTAAAGCCTTTATCAGCGATTTCAGCTCGTCTCCCTCGTGGTTGTGCTCCTCGTTGAAGGCATAGCTGGTATTCGGTGCAAAAAATGATACTGTATTGTAGCCCCAGTAATTGTAAAGCTGCACACCATCGACCACTCTCGCGCTCTCCATCTCATCAAACTCAAAAATCGGCATGAGCTCCACTGCATTTATTCCAAGGTCCTTAAGATACGGAATCTTATCCTTCAAACCGGCAAATGTGCCCGGTGCGCTGACTCCAGAGGACTTATCCTTTGTATAGCCCCTCACATGTGTCTCATAAATCACAAGGTCCTCAAACGGCTGCTCAAGCTGCTTTATGTTGCCCCAGTCAAAGCTGCTTTTTACAACTCTGGCTCTGTACTCAAAATCCTTGCCACCCTCCGGCTTTTCTCCCCATTTTCGCTGTCCAGTGACCGCTCTGGAATATGGGTCTAAAAGGACATTTTCCCCGTTAAACAAAAGTCCCTTTGCCGGCTCATATGGTCCGTCAAACGAAAATGCATACTCAAATTCATCCGGCTTTATATCAAAAACAAGCATGGAGTAGGTATCTCCTATCCTATATGAATCAGGAAACGGAATCCTCGCATACGGCTTTGGTGCCTGTGGTTTGAACAATAAAAGAGTACACCTCGTTGCCCCATGGGAATTGATAGTAAAGCTCACTCCGTTCGATGCCACGCACGCTCCGTACATTCTGAAAAAGCCCGGACGTATCTTAAATCCCTCTACCACATCAAGCGGCAGCAGGCCTGTATTTACTACATCCTCATGCTTTTCTTCTTTACTGCGCTCTCTCCACATATACATATTGCTCTTTGCTCCCTTACTATATTTGTATGATGGTACATGCTATTTGTTGCATGACTGCTTTTTATCTTAATTCGTTAAAAAATCGTAACTGTTCAGTACCTTCACAGTTGCAAAATCTGCTATTAATTTACATGCAGCTTTCCAAGCCCATCAATCTCTATATTACTACAATTTTGTGAATATGTGTTCATTAAATTGCATATCTCCTGAGCTTTTTCGCCCGAAGCCACTGTCGGCCTGAAATCATTGTATGAGCTTACGCTGCTTAAGGTGCATGGAATAATCTGAGCATCTATGCCCGGCTGCAATTCACCATTTATCAGAGTAAATGCCTGCTGATAAATCGCCGTGTTCTTGTCTGCCGGATTTTTATTGCCTCCGAAGCAGAAATTTCCAAGACTGTAGCATATCATTTTGCCGTTATAGACCTCCATCCCCTGCAGTACATGAGGGTGGTTTCCGACTACCAGGTCTGCTCCCCAATCGATGATACGATGTGCTGCCGCCTGCTGATAGTCATTAGGGTAATGGTCACCCTCTATGCCCCAGTGACAGCATGCGATAACTATCGCCGCTCCCTGTTCACGAAGCTGCGCTATACCGTTTTGGATATATGCCTCGCGGTCGCCGTTTTGTGACAAAAGGCTGACCGACACTATTCCAATCCTTGTCCCATCAGCAGTCTCGTAAATACCGGTATGATCATTGAAGCCATACACTATCCCGGCATTGTCGAGCACATTTCTCGTATCGTCCAGTCCCGCCTGACCATAGTCATATGTGTGATTGTTTCCAAGACTGCAGGCCTCGATGGAGCTGCCTGTCATAATTCCGATGTAGCTAGGCTTTCCCTTAAGGTTCCAGCGCTTTTCTACGCGCTCAGTCGCATCCGATAGCACACACTCCAGATTGATGAGTGTCATATCGTCAGCCTCAAAAATATCTCTCACGCCGCCGAAAAAGTAGTCCTGTCCCTTTGAGTCATAATAAGAATTAAAGCTGCCGTCATAGCTTTGCTCCTGATTGTTGCCGAGTGTACAGTCTCCTGTAGCCGTAATCACTATGGTTGACATCTGTGGCTGCTGTTTATCCGCTTCTGTTGCCTCAGCTTTGGTTGCATCAGACTGTGTACTCTCTGTACCTTCTGCCGTACTGTCAACTGCGTTATCCTCTGCTTTTCCGGCATCCGATGTGTCTCTAACTACATCAACGCCATTCCGGTTAGAGGCTTCCTTTATATTATCTCCAATATATTCTTTTCCTATGAGCGCTCCCGCCATAATGATGCATAAAACCAAAAGCACACATAATAGAATTTTTAATCCCTTGTTTTTCATAATTTTTCCTCATATGTAATCTTATACTGTGTTGTATTTGATATGTTATATTATACTTTTATGTTATTATTCCGGCATACCCCGTCATAATAACAGACTTTATTCAAAAAATCATACCCTTAGAATATCAACCGTGTGCGCACTTGCTCCCATCAGGTCTGCTCTCTCACATGTTGAAAGATGATACTGTACAAACATATCAAACTCTTCCTCGTCAAGATCATTCAAAAATGGCCTGATATAATTTGCCGCTCCATCGGCTGCTATTATCTTTTCACGTGTAAGGGCTGCCTGTGCATTTAATGCCTCTATATCTTCCAATCGGACAAAACTGTACAAATCATTAGCTTTTTCTGTACAATGGAAGCTCTCATCGAGCATTCCACCCTCTATGCCCTCTTTTATATGCTTCTCCTTTATGGCATAGGTTATCACGCTGTACTCATTCATAATGTATGCCACAAGTATGTAACCGCCCGGTTTTGTCACCCTTTTTGCCTCATTCAATGCGGCAAGCTTTTCCTCTGCCGACTTCAGATGATACATAGGTCCGAATACGAGTGTGAGGTCAAATTCATCGTTTCCAAACTTTTTAAGCTTTGTGGCATTGCCCTGGTATGCCTTTACTTTATCGCTCTTTTGCTTCAGTCTGCCGAGGTTATGCTTAACTAACTCGAGTGCTGTCACATCATAGCCTTCCTCGGCAAGAGGCACTGAGTATCTGCCCGTTCCCGCACCTACATCCAGGATTTTAATCTGTGAGCGAAGATCAAGCTGCTTCTCATTCATCAAGCTTCCAAGACAATCGTGTATATACTTCATGGAGGTGATAAACTCTACCCTGCCGTGGCGGCTGTTCAGGCGCTTTTCCTCGTTGAATTTGTTATAGTATTCTTCTAATTCTGTCACGTATATTCCTCCCTGTATTATTCCTCGATATGCTCGCGTCCCTGCGCAATGATTGTGCGCACATGTCCGTCTGCAAGCGAATAAAACACTGATTTGCCCTCACGTCTGCTGTTTACGAGCTTGTTGGCCTTTAATATCCTAAGCTGGTGTGATATGGCGGACTGTGTCATGTTGAGCACCTTTGCAAGGTCGCAGACGCATACCTCCGCTTCAAACAACACAAAGAGGATTCTGATTCTGGTGGAGTCGCCAAATACCTTAAAAAGCTCTGCAAGGTCGTAGAGCTCGGTTTCCTCAGGCATTGTATCATTTACTATTTTCAGAAGATCTTCGTGGATTTCGTTGCAGTCGCAGCATTCTATCTGTTCATTTATGTTTTCGCTCATGGTGGTGTCCTTTCTGCGTTATATTTGCGTTATATTTACTTTTTGGCTATGGAGCGGGTGCTCCGCATAAATTGCATGTGCCTTCGCTCAGTATTTCGATATTAAGACTCTGTAGGAATTATGATTTCAGGTTTTGGCTATAGGACGCAACCGGCTTTTAGCGCCGTCCGTGGCGCTAACGCCTTGTCCGTGCGTCCATGCACGGACATTGCTGTGTTGTGACATAATTCCAACAGACTCTAAATATCTCCATATTCGCGATGTCACATGCAATTTCTGCAAGCACCCTTTGGTTTTGGCTCATTGAAGGGTATGGACGCGTCGTATTGGCAGGAGCGTAACTGCTCAGTGCCTTCGCAGTTACGGGGCTGGTCCGGATGCGTGTGGGGGCACTGCAGGAATTTACTTAGCTTTTGTTTATTAGCTATTGCCGTTTAATTGTCTTTTGTTACTGTCACACTTTCGTGTGAACAGTAACTTCTTTTATTATACGCGAAAGACAGAGTGCACCTCTTGGGTGCATTCTGTCCGGTATTTTTTATATAGTAGTTTTATGGCATTTTGATATCTGCATTTTGATATCTGCATTTTGATATCTGCATTTTGATATCTGCTCTTTGAGCTCTACCTTTTTAGAGCTTGTGTACGAATAATGCGCGGATTGCATTTAGCACTGCTATCACCATTACTCCTACGTCTGCAAATATTGCGAGCCACATATTGGCTATTCCGACTGCTCCGAGCACTAGACAGATCAGCTTGATGCCTATTGCGAAGTATGTGTTTTCATATACTATTCGCAGGCATTTGCGCGATATTTTTATTGCTTTTGCTATCTTTAGCGGATCATCATCCATGAGGACGATATCTGCGGCTTCGATTGCTGCATCTGAGCCCATGGCGCCCATTGCAATTCCGATATCTGCTCTTGAGAGCACCGGTGCATCGTTGATTCCGTCTCCGACGAAGGCGAGCTTTTCTTTGCTGCCCTTTCTTGCGAGCAGTTCCTCCACCTTTGCCACCTTATCCCCCGGTAATAGCTCACTGTATACTTCATCAATTCCCAGCTCTGCCGCTACTGAGTCGGCTACTGTCCTCGAATCGCCTGTAAGCATTATTGTACCTTTTATTCCGGCTTTTTTCAATGCCTTTATTGCTGCCGCTGAGGTTGGTTTTATCTTATCTGAAATAAGGATATAGCCCTCATATCTGCCGTCTATTGCGATATGGACTATGGTGCCGACCTTGTCAGTTTCACTGTAGCTTAAGCCCAGCTTTTTCATGAGCTTGTAGTTTCCTGCCGCTACAGATACGCCATCTACCTTTGCGGTGATTCCGTGGCCGCTGATTTCCTCAACGTCTGTCACGCGGGTTCTGTCGATTCCCTTTCCATATGCCTTCTGTAAGCTCCTGCTGATTGGGTGCGATGAACTGCTCTCTGCAAGTGCTGCGTACTCGAGCACTTTTTCTCTATCGAGCGTATTGTCGTAGACTCCTGCCACCTCGAAAACGCCCTCTGTCATGGTGCCGGTCTTGTCAAATACAACGTATCTGGTCTGTGATAAGGTCTCAAGATAGTTTGAGCCCTTTACAAGAACACCCTCGCGGCTGGCGCCTCCGATTCCTGCAAAAAAGCTGAGCGGAATACTGATGACCAGCGCGCACGGACAGCTTATTACGAGGAATGTAAGTGCCCTGTATATCCATATGCCCCACTGTGGTGCGGCTGACATGAAAAGTATTCTGACAATCGGCGGCAGTATCGCAAGTGCAAGTGCACTGTAGCAGACTGCCGGAGTATAATATTTGGCAAATTTTGATATGAAGTTTTCTGATTTTGATTTCTTTGAGCTTGAATTTTCAACGAGGTCAAGTATCTTTGAAACCGTTGATTCGCCAAACTCTTTGGTCGTTTTAATCTTTAAAACACCGGACATATTGATGCATCCGCTGATTATCTCATCACCGCATTTTGCATCCCTCGGCACGCTCTCACCTGTAAGCGCGCTGGTGTTTAATGTAGATGAACCCTCAACTATCACACCGTCGATAGGAACCTTTTCTCCGGGCTGTACCACGATTACTGAGCCGATAGCGACCTCATCAGGATCAACCTGGGTGAGCTTTCCGTCCACCTCAATATTGGCATAGTCGGGCCGGATGTCCATCAGGGCCGAGATGCTGCGGCGGCTCTTGCCGACGGCAACGCCCTGGAACAGCTCGCCGATCTGGTAGAAGATAATAACGGCACAGCCCTCGACGTAATCGCCCAGCGCAAAGGCACCCACGGTGGCGACGGCCATCAGGAAGCATTCATCAAAGGGCTGACGGTTCTTGATGCCCAGAAGGGCCTTGCGGAGCACATCCCAGCCCACCACGAGGTAGGGGATGCAGTAGAGCAGCAGCTCCACCGACGCGGGCAGAGGCGGCAGCAGCTTGAGCACCAGCACCAGCGCCAGAGCGGCGATGATGCGGTACAGCATTTTCTTTTGTTTTTTCGTCACGGGTACCAGCCTCCTTTTGGGGCAGTTTTCTCAGATTCAACAGGTTTTCCCCACAAGGGGCTTGTTTTCCACGCTTTCCCCCGGCTTTTCCACGAGGTTTTCCCGCAAAAAGCCGCAAATGCGCGTTCATTTTTCTATTTTTGCGTCCAGAATGTTGAAAACGCCGTGGAAATTGTTGAAAACTGATTTATTTTTCCACATTTTCCACGCGCATCCCGGCAGTATAAGTCGAAACTCAGATGCCAAAGATCTCGCAGTCGTCCTCGACCTTCTTGCAGGCGGAGAGGACGTTCTGCATGGTAGCCTTGACGTCAGCACCCTCATCGAACTCGACGTTCATCTTCTGGGTCATGAAGCTGACGGTAGCCTTTGCGACGCCGGCGACCGTGTTGGCGGCATCCTCCATCTTCTGGGCGCAGTTTGCGCAGTCAACTTCGATCTTGTAGGTCTTCTTCATCATAGGTACCTCT
>OHMF01000927.1_pt1 | contig 12049 bp, 11 predicted proteins | sample 1569181 | NCBI WGS metagenome assembly OHMF01 (sample SAMEA3879559, study PRJEB24766) | human gut metagenome | biome: human-associated habitat; feature: feces | place: USA | collected 1985/1987
TATTTCACCGCCTTTTTAGTAAGATGCAATGTTCATAAACCGCACCTTTTGACCTCAATGTCACATTATGGTACCAACCACTTTTGCTCTATTTGAGCGTATAGAGATTGGAGGTGTTGCTCCCATTGGGGCGGTATCGGGGCAGCTTGGCAAGATAGCCGTACTGCTCCAGATCCGCCAGTGCCCGCTTGACGGTACTGCGGGAGAGATTCATATCCCTCGCAATCGTCTTGATACCGGGCCAGCAGCTTCCTGCACTATTGGACCGATCCTTGAGATACATATAGACGGATACAGCTCTGGGCGGCAGGAGCGTGTCGGCATAAATGCTGTCAAAGTAGCTCACCGATCCACCTCCTGTCGGGGAAGATTATACGGGGCGCGCTTGTGCGGCATACGGTCATAGTCAATGTCCTCCGCTACCACCATCTCCTGCACGGGCGCGTCGTGGAGCTGCCCCTCGCCCTTAACGGAGCGGGTGGTCTGCCGCTCCGGCAACTTGGGCGGATACTTCCGCACGATGGCGCGGGTCAGCGCATCCTGATCGGCATAATATACTTTCCGGGCCACCTGCTCCTCCACGCGGTATTCCTCCTCGAAGGTGATGCCCCATTCGAGAAACAGACGCAGGCGGGTACGCATGGGGTGGCATCCGGTCTTCTGCACGATAAAGCTGCCCTTGGGAATCGACTTGAGTTCATCTGCCGTCAGCAGGGGGCGCTCCATCATCTGCAGACTCTGGCTGGGATCGTTTTTTCCTCGGCTCACAGAGCCGGAGAGCACCGTGCGGCTGCCGAGGGCTTTGGAGAAGGTATCCGCTGCTTCACTGTTAGGCGCAAAGCCGCCGCAGATCACATCCTGGCAGTTGTCCATCAGGATGGAGGCGCCTTCTTTTCCGTAGTTTTTTACAAGCTGATCCACTGACTGGATGATTGGTACCATCGTCAGGCGGCGAGAGCGTCCAGCACTGAAAAGCGGCAAAATATCAAAGGGCGGCATGGTACCCAGCTCATCGCAAAAGAGAATAACGCGGTTTTTCAGTTTGCCGCCGTTCTCATCCGCTACTGCGAACAGCTCACGGGAGAGGTTCTGGATCATCAAGCCAGCCATAAAGTTCTTCGTCTGATCCTCCTCCGGCAGGATGAGGAAAATGGCGGATTTCTCCGCCGCAAACATCTCGGCGTCAATGGCACTGTCGAAGCACAGGATCTGCTCCAGCTCACTGTCGAGGAACGAGTTGAGACGGGACAGCACCGTGGACATGACTGAAGCCATCGCCTGCTCGGAGCTGTTGAGCGCGGCGCCTGCCAGCCAGCGTGCTTTGTGCTCGGACGGCAGCTTATCCATGAGCAGTTGGAAACGGGAGCGTCCCCGCGCACCACGCGCCGGCTCCAGCAGATCCTGCACCAGCTTGAATACCGACACGATGTGCCGTCGTTCTTCCGGGTGCTCCTCATCCGGCGGCAGAAACTCTGCAAGCAGCAAGATCGTGGAAGACAGCAAGCCCTCCGCCGCATCGTAGAAGAAGGCGTTCTGTCCGTGGTCGGAGTTTCCCTCCGGGCTGACGATGGACTTGGCGAGGATCTTGGCGTACTTTTCGGCTTTGGCGCGGGCGGCGAGGTTGTCCGGTTGTTTTCTGGCGATGTCCATATAGCGGTTGATGAGTGTCAGCAGATTGTTGCCGTCCGAGCGGGTGGGATTGCGCAGGTCTATAACGGAGATGTGCTTGTAGCCGTAATACTTTTTGGCAATAGATCCGTAGTTGCGGGCGAGATCACCCTTGGTATCCAGCGCCAGAAAGCTCATGCCGGACGCGCAGGCATATTCAAGGTTGGGATAGAGGAAGAAAGCCGTCTTGCCCGCGCCGGAGGCGGCAATCATCAAGCAATGAATGTCGTCGCTATCCACCAGTGCGGTCAGTTCATCTTTTTTGCCCTTGCAGCCCAGCACCAGCCCCTGTTCTGTGGGGAGGCTTACTCCCTTGCGCCAGTCTCCGACCTTGAACGGCACATGGGCATAGGTCTGGCGGATCTCCCTATCGGTCGCCCAACGCGCCGTGCCGTGCTGTCCGTCACCCACGGTGCGGGACTTGATGCCGCTGAGTGTATAGTGGTAGGACAGCATGGAGAGTCCCCCAATAATGGCGAACATCCCCAGCCCTGCCGCGACCAATATCCCGATGTTGGAGCTTTTGATCGTGTCCCACATTGTCAGCAGAAGGTTTGGCATAGCTCGCTCCTTTCCATTTTGTTTTCCTGTTCTGCCTTGAGATCGTCATTCCAGTCCTTTTGCTGCGGTACGAGCCGCTCTGCGGAGATACCACGCTCCTCCAGCAGCTTCGCCATGCGCGCACTGGCGGCATGACCGGCATCGTCATTGTCCAGGCAGAGGTACACCTGCCGGAGCTGCGGGAGCTGCCGCAGCATCTCCATCACAGGAATGGACGACGTTCCGCAGCAGGCCACATAGTTATGCTCCTGCCACCTCTCCGGGAAAAGGGAGATGTAGGAGAGCAGGTCGATAGGGGCCTCGAAGACAAAGAGCGTGTCATCGCCGCCGAGATAGTGGAAGCTGTGCTTCGGGTCGCTGCCCTCAATGTTGCCGCGATAGCCTTGCCCCATGGTATACAGCCCACGCTTATGCCCGTGACGGGGAACGCCGTGTTCATCGAATCCGACGAACACGGCGTTGTGGTATTCCTTTGTCCCGTCCCTGGATTTTTCACAGCTTTCGTAGATGAGCTTCTTGCGCACGAAGGCATTGAGTATCTCGTGGTCGATGCAACGCTTTTGCAGCAGGTAGGCATACACACGGCGCATGGACTCACTCTGCGGCGGCAGCACGAAGGGCTTTGCAGGCTCTGGCTCCTTCTCCCTTGCCGCAGGGTAACTCCCGCCCAGATCATCACCGAGGAGCAAAGACATAGCGTCCGGGTAGCTGAGGCCATAGAACTGCTTGACGAAGCTGATTGCTCTGCCGCCCTGCTCGGTGGCGTGATCGAACCACTCGCAGCCGCGGATGGTGATGCTGTGGTCACTGGCAAGGCGTTTGTCCCTGCCGGAGGTAATGAGCTTTTCTCCTCGGCGGCGGAGGAACTCCTCCAAGTCCACCGAGGCGGCTCGTTCTTTCTGCTCGGTTGTAAACGGAATGTACTTTGACATGGTCCCTCCCTTATTGTGTCTGTTGCGTCAGTCCACGATCCTCATGGTCATCCACCTTGTGTCCCATTGCCATGCGCTTCTCCTGCAATCTGCGGCGACGCTTCTTGTCGATCTGCATTCCTGCATAGATGGCAGGCTGGGCGGCGTTCTCGCGGAAAATGCGACTCATCTGATGAAGCATCCGAAGGATAGCGGTTCCCGCCGCCGCACCGGAGAAGTCGTCCTGATGGTCAATGAAATATTGAGCGTAGGTGTTGCCCTGTGTCGCTGCCTGTGCGAAATAGCGCAGAGCTTCTTCGCGGTCTGCTTGCACCTCGTGTCCCAGCAAATAGAGCTTTCCCAGCGTGTATTGGGCAAACGAGTTTCCTTGCGTGGCAGAGTTCTTCAGAAGCTGAATGGCCACATCTATATCCTTCGGCACACCCTCCGCACCGGTGAGCAGCAGTTTGCCGAGCCGGTATTGCGCGTATGGATCGTTCTGCTCCGCTGCCTGCCACAGCCAGTGGAGGGCCTGCGGGAATTGCTCCTGCTCCAGCAGCAGTTTGCCCAGCGCGTATGCAGAGCAAGGATTACCGGCCTCCGCCGATTTTTGAAACCACTCTGCCGCCGCTTTTCGGTCAATCGATGTGCCAAGCCCGTCCTGATACGCCTTTCCCATCTGGTGTGCCGCGATGGTATAACCCTCCTCCCACAAACGGTGGAGGGTGACCAATGCCATTGACTTCTCACTGGGATCTGTGTCCACAGCATCTAACATGCTTTTTGCTCTGCGGTAAAACCGCGCCTGCTGATGGATCATCCGCTCCGCACTTGGATCTGGAGGAACAGGCGGTTCTTCCGGCTCTGGCTCATCCTGCATGGCATCATCCTCGAAGGTGAAGTTCATTTCCGAGAGTCGTAGCGTTTCTCGGATGACCATGTTGCGTACAGTCTTGAACTCCTTTTGCTGCGACAGCGGTACACGCTGCGGTGGAGTCTGATTATAATCAATGCAAAGCAGCTCTTGGAGATCCTGCCATAGAGCATAGGCGGACGACACCCGTTCGTCCTTTGCCAGTTCATCCACGATCTCATCTACGATGCGTTTGACACGAGATGGCAGATAACCGTAGACCTTTTTACCGCTGACCTCCCGAAGCCGCTGGGCGAGATCCGTCACCAACAACTCCAACTTATCGCTTTGCAGAGTACCGGTTGCCATCTGCTCAATGAGCGTTGCCATCCGTGCTTCCGCTTCCTGCCGGAGCAGGCCGCGCTGTTCGTCCTTCTGCTCATAGATGTGCAGGCGGTCGTTCCGGTAGATCGTGCTGACCAGCGCGGACTTGATACTGCGGATACCCTGCCGGGAGAGGTAGCCCTCCTTCGGATCGGTTGAGAAGAGCACCATGTGAACATGGATGTGCTTCTCCTTTTCGTGCATAGCTGCGTACCAGCGAAGGCGGTCCGGATGGATCTTATAGCCCTTGGCGATGTCGGTGATAGATGCGTTGATGAGTTCCTGCCAGTTTTTAAGGTCGGTATAACCCAGACGCTCTGCATTCTCGCGAGAAAGGGAGATAATCGGTGTCCACACATTTCCCGTGTGCCGCGCCACCTCTGCCACGGCATTCTCCAGCGACGGGACCTTCCCGTTGGCGTCCCACAAGCCGTGTTCGCCCAACGCTTTTACGCCGGGACGGTTTGCGACATAGTCAAGATAGTTTTCACGGCTATCCATCGGCTCAATGAAGTCCTCGTGGATCTGTTCGATGAAAGCAAAGGCAGTCTTTCGGTTGGGTGTGTTTGCATAGTCCTCATGCTCCGGCAGCTCCCTTGCCTCCGGGAAGCTGCGGAGCAGACGCTGGATGTACTGCTGCTGTTTCTTCGTGACAGGAAGATGAGCATTGTCATCCTTGAGGAGCTGCACGCCTTCACGGGTGGCGAAGTAGCGGGTGCGATGGGCCAGCCGAGCAGAATCTCTGCCGCCCTTCATGTAGGGCGAGATAAAAATTATTCGAGCCATGTATCATCAGGTAACTGTCGCTGGACATCCTGGGCATCCTCGAACCTGATTTGACCATTGGTGCGCTTTACCTCGTCCACCACATACCCGCGCAGGGCACGGCGATCTTCCATCGTATCACGGAAGTGGGCAGCGATAGTATGCGCCATGATGCCCTGCTCTACCGCGCACTTGAATAGGAGACTGTTGGTACGATTTGCACTGTCAGCTACAATTCCGCGCAGCGTCGCCACCAGCGCGTCCGAGAGAAATTCGGTAATATTCTCCGTGCCGAGATAGCCCATATAAAAGCGTAGAGCCTTTTCCACGAATTCGTTTCGGTTTTTGCTGTTGCTTTCTTCCAACCAACCATCCATTTGTCTGCGCGTTTCGGGATAAAGCCGGATAGTCATCTGTTCTTTTGACATAGTTGCCGTCCTTTCTGTCGATGTCGCTTGTTGTGGGCGCAACCCCCTGCGACGCGGTAGTTTTTCGGAAAATGCGCCTACAACTCATTTGAAATCCAGTGAAAACGCCTACAACTCCGAACGCTGAAAAGCCCCGCACTGCGGGGCTTTGTGGCCGGTCCGGGGCGGAAACGACACCGGGCCTTTATCTTGTGCTTTTATCGAACAGGCAGGTTCCCAGCACAGTTCCCCATAGGCGGGGCGAAAGCGGGGGCAAACAGCGCCGATGCCTGTCTGGGGTACAGGGATGCCACCCTCGCCACCAAAGCCGCACACAGCGGCTCACAGGGGGCATAGCTGGCGAAACAGGGAGGAGCCGCCCTCTGGGGGGCGGCTCCTCCTGTGTGGTGTGGTCAGCTGACTTGTTCCATCCATGCCTGCTTTTCCGCCGGCGTCTTTTCGATCCAGTCCAGCAGGTTCTGAGACTCCTCCAGCCACTTTGCCATCTCGAACAGCCTCGTCCTGGCGTAGGGGCTGTCTACACGAAGTGACGTTTCAAACAGATCCCAGATGTTATCCAGCGTTTCAAGTCCGCTGGCATTCATGGGCAGTTCTTCCTCCGGCAGCACATGTGTCACCGTGCCATTTTTTTCTGCGGCGTGGATGGCATCCAGCTCGCGGTCCAGGAGTGAGGCGACCTCCTGTGTGTCACCAACGGGGATGTCCCATGCCGTCCCAATGTGGGAGATGCACTCTCGGTGGAGCTGCACATCTGCGGTGGGGTGGAGCACCAGCAATGCCAGTCCCTCTTTTGCGATATTCATCTGCAGTTCCTTTGCGGTATCAATTGTCATGTTTGTTTCCTCCTGATTTTTGATTCGGGCAATGCCCGTGCAAACACAATGGCACGGCGCAGGGAGAAAAGCTATCCACGAAAAGCAACAAAAAATCCATGGCTGGTTTTGTGAAAAGCCAATGGAAACCGCAGTTATTACATGGTTTGCTCCTGCGCGGTGTTCCGCATCTTTTAGATAAGCCGCGGGTGCAAAAGGGAGAGCCACGCCAGTTGGCACGGCTCTCCGGGCAGCGTATTCGATTTCACATTCCCAGCACCGGTGAATCGCGCTGCTCCTGTTCCGGTGTTAGGATAACCAGCCAAGAGAAACTCCGCTTTCTTTTCCTTTACGATCACAGCTGCAGCTCCGCAGTCTGTGCCTGCTCCTCGTGAAGCTGTTGGGCATACTCGCGCAGGCTCATGCCGGTCTGGTTCTGGCAAAACTCCTCCATCTTCCGCATCAGCACTTCCTGCTCGGCTGCGTTGAGCGGATAGCTCCAGCTCTCCTCGGAGCCGTCACCCTTGCAGAGCGTCAGCTCCAGCGTGTCGCAGGGTCTATCCTCTGCGATGTCGTAGTCGGCATAGATGTTGAGCCAGTCATCGTTTTTGTCCGTGAGGACGAAGGTTCCGAAGGCAGCGTCCACATCAAAATCTGCGTCCACATAGAAGTTGAGCTTACCGTCTTCCTCCACCATGATCTCATCACTGAAAGAAAAATTCCGCGCGGAGAGGTGTCCCGCCGAGGTGATCTCTTTACCATCCAGCAGCTCCAATAGTTTGGAGAGCTGTTCATCCGCCGAAGCAAAGCGCGACCTTGTGGCAAGGTAGACGGACGGGGAGACATCCCGCATCGCCCAGGTTCGCCAGCCGTCCATGATGTGTACGGCGGAGAACTCCCGCTTGTCGAAGTTCACATCGAACACGCCGCGCACCTTGCCGGTGTTCTCCATGCGTACAGCGGTCAGGGCGTCAAACTCTTTTGCTGTGATGGGTTGCCCGCCGAAAAACATTCCGATAAATTTGTCCGGCGCAGTGCCTTTCTCTGCGGTGACATAGCCGCGCAGCTTTTTGCAGGCGACCAACAGCTCCTCACCGGGCGAGGTCTTGAAGTACCACTCCTGCCCGCGCTCCGTTACATGGTAGGCGGCGTAGGTGCGGGTAGCCTCCCTCGCTTCACGCTCTGCGGCATCCTCCGCGTAGATCTCGGCACTGATGCGTTTGTATTCCTGCTCCGGGAGCTGGTTGCACAGCTCATCCAGCACATTCTCCAGATGCTCCTGCAGGGTTTCACCTTTGAGATGCTTCTCAATGGCATTCTTCCAACGCCGGTCGATCCACAATGTGATGTCTACATGATCCGCCATCTCAGTTGCCCTCCTTCACAGCCGCAGGCTTCGGCTCACTGCTCTGCGGCTTGGGTGCGGCGGACTTGACCGGGCGCTTGGGTTTCACCGCCGCGGGAGCGGCCTTGCTGTCCAGATACTCCCGCACAGCTTCCGGCACCGTCTGCTCATAGAGCTGCTTGAGGGCATCGTCCATTCGAGATTGCACGGAAGAATGTTCCTTGCGAAGGGAAAATTCCAGTGCATCCAGCTTGTCATCATCAAAGGTAAGTGTGATATTCGTTTTTTTCATTACTGTCCTCCAATCACATAGTCAAGTCCTGCCGCTGCTACATTTTTTGTAAAGGTAGGAAAGTACATAGATGAAATCCTTGCTGCTATCATTGTCAATATGACATTCCATCCTGCACCGGTTCTTCCGCCACTGGATAAGCGATGATCCGACCACCCACATTCACAAACACCTCCGGTTGCCGGAACTGCTCTGCAAACTGCTCGACAAGCTCGTCCGGCAAATCTATAAAATCATCCTCACCGATACCAGCAAGGAAGAAGTTCCCGGCAACAATGTCATAGATGTCGCCATCCTCATCACGGAGCGCACGGTTAAGCGGCAGGCCATCCAGTTTGCCTTCCTCGTTGCAGACGTTATGTGGTGAACCACATAATGTCTGAAATGCATAGTTGCTTATTATGTGTAGCAAAAAGCCAGAGTGCATGAAACAAGCAGCACTCTGGCTCAAATAACTACACATAATCGGAATCAGAAAGCCTTTTTCCCGAAATGTGTTAGCCATTCTAATAGGTCTTCATCCTCCTCCCAAGGCATAACAGTCTCTGGAATATAATTGGGTACTGTTTCCTCAAATACTTTTCGTTTCATTTCTGCGTCAATTCTTGCATACACCTCCGTTGTAGTAATCTCCACATGACCAAGAAAATCGCGAATATATATCATATTCACTCCAGCTCGCAGTAAATGCATTGCTTTCGTATGTCTCAGAACATGTGGAGAGATAATTTTTGAATTAAGTGCTGCATCCGCCTTTTTGGCATATTTTTTCAAAATATAGGTTACGCCATAACGAGTCAAAGGCTTCTTGTCCCTGTTGTAAAAAAGCGGGGTTTCTTTTGGAGCCTTTGGAGGATGAAAGCGAGAAATATATCTGTCCATCAAACGGCAAGTTTCTTTCATCAACGGTATCTGTCTACTTTTTTGACCTTTGCCGGTCAGAATCACCATTGCGGGGTGAGTCAGGCGAATGTCTCCCAATGTGAGATCCACAAGTTCTTGAACCCTTGCACCGGTATCATACAAGAGAGACATCAATGCAAGGTCACGCAGCTCATGCAGAATCATCGGATTTGGCTGTTTCAAAAGAACAGATAATTCCTCCTCGGATAAATATGCCACAAGTGGTTTTTCCTGTTTCTTGGGGCGCATTGTAATGATGTCCACACAGTTTGTAATGGTATCAGGATACCTGTATTGAGCATATTTTGAGAAAGCTTTCAGTGCTGCTAAGCGTTGGTTTCGTGTGGACACAGAGGCGTTTCTGGTATTCTCAAGCCAATCTAAAAACTCAGATACTATCTGCCTTCCTATCATCTTCAATTCAATTTTATGAGCTTCAATTCCTTTTTCTTCTTGTAAAAACAGCAACAGTAATTTGAATGCATCACGGTACGAATTGATTGTATTGTTACTGAATCCGCAGGTCTGGGGCAAATATTCTGCTAAATAAGAGGTTACTGCTTTAGAAAAGTCGGTTTTCTTCATCTTTTGAGCCCTCCACAACCGGGATTATTCCACTGAAGACAGCACTGAGCTTTGCAGACAGTTCCGGGAAAGAAACAATCGTAAGATGGATATACCAACTCGTTTCTCGGTAACTTTTGTGTCCAAGGTATGCGGCCATTCTCGGCATGATCTGCATAGGTTCATGCCCTGCTGCCAGCTGCTTTTCAAGAGTGTGGACGCAGAAAGTATGGCGAAAATCATGGACGCGCGGTCCTTTTCCAGTATGTGGTATCTTACACAGGACAAGCATTTCTCTGAAGTTTTCATATACTGTGCTCTGTGAATAATGTCCCTTCGAAGACGGGAACAGCCATTCAGCATTGTCCGGCAGTTTAGAACAGTAATCGCTCAAATATGCGGTCAGTGTAGGGTGCATTGGAACGATTCTATCCTTGCCGCCTTTTCCGTTTCTAATGAACAAGGTGCCTTCTTTGAAATTGCAATCTGTTATTTTAAGCCGTAATGCCTCATTTACACGCAACCCGCAGCAATACAAAACGCGGTATATTGCCGGTAATACAATCTCTCTGTACGGCGCATTTTTTCGCTGAGGAAGATTATCCGCTGCACCAATCAAACGAGATATTTCTTCTTCAGTAAAAATATACGGAAAGAAAGTCGAGGTGTTTTTTACCTTACTTCGATCTGGAACAAACGAACAGTGATCGTGCGCATATAGATATTCGCAAAATGATCGGATAATATTGTGACGCGAAATTTTCGTCCTGTTAGAGAGGTACGGCTTATATGAATCCCACAGTTTTATCAACTCTGAATTGATAATTGTGCTGCCAAACTTGGATTGCATGATCAACCGGTCAAACTCTTCAAGATAGTATATTTGGTTTTTGTTGTTGTAGCCTTCCTGCTCCCGTTTTTTCCAAAATGCATACATCATAGTGGCAAATGCGCTATTGAATTTCGGATCTCTCATTTCACCACCCCCAATTCCAATGCACAAATGCGCAAATGCTCAAGATCAACTCTCAGATAGCTTGTTGCGACATTTACATCGCTGTGTCCCAGAATTTGAGATATATTGTCCAATGAGGCGCCCTGTTTCAGTATGTTTGTCGCAAAAGAGGATCTCAATGTGTGAACACCGGAATGGCGCTTGGCAGTAAAATCTATCCCTGCCAAGCGCATATATTTCCTGATTTCCGAGTTGAAATTGTTATGATGATTAAGTGGCTGGAAGGGGGCGTTGTGACTAAGAAAAATAGCACTTTCTTCAGATGACGGCCTGCCATATTTCAGATATGCAATAATAGCTTCTCCAATTTCTGCACTAAGCGGTATGCTTAAAGGCTTTCCGGTTTTGTACTGAGTAATTCTGATACAATTCTTTCGCCAATCTATATTTTCAAAGCGTAGTAAGATGACATCACTTATCCTCAACCCGGTTCTGGCGAGCAGCAAAAAGATCGCATAGTTTCTTTTTCCAATGGGGCTGGCTGTATCAATAACATCGAGCAGCTTTTGGACATCCGCCTCTTCCCATACATCGGGTAATGGTGAAGGGGTTCTTTTTATATCTGGAAGCAGACATGAAAAATTTTCGGAAATCTTTCCATGTTCAAACAGCCATCGAAGATATATGGATACGCACTTTGAATGATGTCTTTTTGTGTTTTGGCAAAGTTCATTGTTGCCGAAAAGAAGATCAGAATAAAGTCCAATGGTTTCTTGATTAATCTCTGTAGTGTTGCGTATTCCATGTCTATTTACTGCCAGCAAAAAGAGGCGTAGGGCACTTCGAGTAGTGCTAAACCACGAATCGGAGTAATACTGCTGCGCACAAAACCTAAGATAATCACCGAAAAACATTTCATACAGTCCGGGCACAGTTGAATAATGTCCGCGCATCCTTTTTCGCGGAACAGCACCGGTATTTAGATAGTCTTCCAAAGCATTCATGTGCCTTAAAGCATGGCGCATCCGCGAATCCAGTTTCTGGATTGCCGAGTGTACATCAACACCAAAATAGAGTTTTAGAAAATCTTCTGCGGCTGTACGCGAATAAACATCCGAACTCGAAAATGCCATGAATTTGTGCCATGTCGCCTTGTAAACACCCAGTGTGCTTTTTTTGCATCCTTTCTGCAAGAGATATTGTTCGGTTTCTTTTGCCAATTCCGTAATACGGACGGGTTTCGTCTCAAACACCATATGACCTCCATTTTATGATTCAGCTTACGCTGTACCAATATTATGGAGAGTTATTTTTTATCCGTAAACAGAAAAACATTGTAAATCAAGCGCTTATAAGGAGATATCAAATTTGCTACACATTACAAAAAACTACGCATTACAGACCTTATGCGGTGAACCACATAAAGTCTCAACGAGGAAGGCAAGCTGGAAGGTCTGCCCCTGAACCGCGCTCTGCGGGATGAGGACGGTGACATCTACGACGTTGTTGCCGGAACATTCTTGGTAGTCGGCTTGACGGATGACAGCTTCGGTTCTCTGACCGTAGAGCAGATGCAGAAGTTCTCTGACCACTTCAAAGTGCCGGAGC
>OHMF01000938.1_pt1 | contig 12001 bp, 8 predicted proteins | sample 1569181 | NCBI WGS metagenome assembly OHMF01 (sample SAMEA3879559, study PRJEB24766) | human gut metagenome | biome: human-associated habitat; feature: feces | place: USA | collected 1985/1987
AAGTGGTCCTCATCGACATCAAAGAGGGCCTGTCGGAGGGTAAGATGCTGGATATGTACCAGTGTTCTACGCTGATGGATTTCGATACGAAGCTCGTCGGCGTGACCAACGATTACAAGCAGACTGCCAACTCGGACGTGGTGGTGATCACCTCGGGTATTCCCCGCAAGCCGGGTATGACCCGCGAGGAGCTGATCGGCACCAACGCCAACATTATGAAAGGTGTGATCGAGAACGTGGTGAAATATTCGCCCCGCGCGATCATCATCGTGGTTGCCAACCCGATGGATACGCTGACTTATCTGGCGCTCAAGGCTTCGGGACTTCCCAAAAACCGGATTATCGGCATGGGTGGCGCCTTGGATTCGGCCCGTTTCAAATGTTACCTGGCGAAAGCCACCGGCGCCAACATCAACAACGTGGACGGCATGGTGATCGGCGGTCATGGCGATACGACGATGATTCCGCTGCTTTCGAAGGCTTCGGTCAATGGCGTGCCCGTGACGCAATTCGCCTCGAAGAAGAAACTCGAAGAGGCTGTCGCCAGCACGATGGTCGGCGGTGCCACGCTGACCAAACTCATCGGTACTTCGGCCTGGTATGCTCCGGGCGCCGCTGCTTCGATGATGGTCGAATCGATCCTGCATGATCAGAAGAAGATCGTCCCCTGCTGCTGCTACCTCGAAGGCGAATACGGCCAGAACGACATCTGTATCGGTGTTCCCGCCGTGATCGGCCGCAAGGGTATCGAGAAGATCGTCAAACTCGACCTCACCAAGGAGGAGGCTGCCAAATTCGAGGCATCGGCCGCTGCGGTCCGCAAGACCAACCAGGTGCTGCACGAGATCAAGGCGTTGTAAGCGTTTGCCGACAACGATAGCAGATCCCCGGTCTTTCGACCGGGGATTTTTCGTGAAAGAGCCTTCCGCCGCACATTTCGTCGGAAGTAAGTCGTATTCTATAAGAAACTTACCCGCATCCGGAAGCGGAAGGTTTCCCGTCTGACCCGTATGAACGGAACATAACAGCCGATTTCGCTCCTTGCCGGGCAACAGCGGCCATATTCTTTCGGAACATTGCGGAAACGGTCATTCCCGGAAAAACTTTTCACTTCCCCGGAGTGTCTTTTTTACATACGTCGGAGGATAGTCTTCACCGTCTGCGAAGCACCTGCGTCATGCAGTGTGCGGCACCGTAGCCTTTGCAAAGGTTGTCAAGCCCGACCCAGGTAACCTTCACCCCTCGGTGTTTCAGTTCGGTCCGCAGGGCTTCGGACTGGCCCGCTACCCCGATGATACGGCGCGGCCCGACCGTCAGGAAATTACCCGCCAGCCGGTCGGCATCCTCTTCGGAAATGGGGATGATGGCGGCGCCGATACGGCTCCTCAACAATTCGATGAATCCGACATCTTCTTCGGTTTTGGTATAGACGCCGTTTGCACCTCGGAGATAAATATCGGCCAGCAACAGATCCGGAGAATCCGGATCGGTGGTCATACGCCGGGCTGTGAGCGTCACCAGATTGCGGTCTATAATGTTGAAATAGGTGTCCAAGTGCATTTCCGCCTGGCTGAACAACCGGTCCTTGACCACGACCAGACGGTTGCAGCCCAGCAAATCGTGCTCCATGAGCTGATCGATGGCCGGTTGCGTGGTGCGCATCCCGCAGCCGATGAAAGCCGTATCGCCGAACGGATAGAAATCCCCGCCTTCGAGATGAGCTCCCTCCCCATCGATGCGGTGTAACGGTTTCATGCCGATTTTTTCGAGGCAGAATTGCAGAATGTCGCATCCTTTCTCCCGCTGCGGGGAGTTCATGCGTCCGATTACGACGCCTTTGGCAGTAGTTATCAATTGGTCCCGCGTATAGAAGAGGTTCATCACGGGGTTTTCGGAATATTCGGCCTTGAGACCCGTGTTGATCTGCGTTTCCGACAGCCGGATGATCGGTTGTCGCAGAATGATACGAACCAAGTCCCGAGGCGATGTCTTGGCGAGAATGGATTGTCGGTACTCCTTCTGCTGCCCGGCTGTTTCCGGAGAGAGGTTCTGGGTGTCGAAGGTGAGAAAACCGGCCGCGAAGCGGCGCAGGTTCTCCAGCTTGGTCCGGTCGGCAGGTTTCCCGTCCGCACCGGTTCCGTCGAGCAGGATCTGACGTACCGTGAGCACTCTCGCCCCGGCCTCCTCGAGCACTCTGCGGTAAGTAGCATGTTCGGCGATGAGTTCGGGAATGTCGATATGTTCCCGGAAAAGAGCCGCAGCCGGATGAAGGGCCCCCAGAAACAGTTCTTCGCCCGGGTCGTGGGTCAGGATGAGTCTGGCCTTGCGGTATTCGCACGTCTGGCCGCAGCGGACGGAGCGTCGCCCGCGCACGATAGATCCAATCAGTGAAGACAGAAACGTCGAGATGGAGATGGAAGATCGGGAGTTAAACATAACGATTCAGGGTTAAATCTGATTATGGGGATCGTATGTCGGTTATTCAACCCACCCCTGTTTCGAGAACAGAACAAAAATCGCAGCAAATACGAATTTTAACGGATGGATCGATATATTAAAAACGAGAAAAACCGTAAAATTGTTTTACGGTTCGTGCAAATCGATGCAATATATTCCTAAAGGCGTTCGGCCGCCATGAGTGAACGGAGCCGCCAGGCAGCTCCGTTCGGTTTATATCCGGAAAATATCATGACTTTCCGAAAGCGATATTTTCAAAAAAGTTCCGTATGCCGTCGATCCGGATGAGCGACAACGATATTCCCTGTCCGGCGAAGCAAGGAGCCGCCGGAGCTTCCGGCAGACCGTCAGAAGCTGATCTTCGCGCCGACGAACCAACTACGGGGTAGCGACGGGCCGTAGATATAGCCTGAATCGCGGTCGGCCCCCCGATCGAAATCTTTCTGGTAGGCGTTGAAGATATTTTGGATACCGACATGGAGTTGCAGGGCGATCTCCTTATAGAGAATGACGTCGTACGACACTTTGAGGTTCAGGTCGAAGAAACGGGGTGTCGTGACGGCCCGATCGACGGGCGTACCCGAACCCGCCATGTGCTGCACGAGCATCTTGCCCGTGTAAGTTCCGGTAATGGCCGCCTGCAAATTACGCACGGGAGTCAGTTGGGCCGTAAGGTAACCGTAGGTGTTCGGCGTGCGGAACATCTTGCGGGTCGGTGCGACCTCCGGATCTTCGCTCCACTGTTCCGGTTTCTTGTAGCGGCTCTGCTGAAGGGTGATTCCGGCCTGCAGGTCGAACCAACGGGTGAAGGCGGCCTTGCCCTCGATATTGATGCCCATGACGCGGGCGCCCGAACCGTTATAACGCTCCTTGATCGTACTTCCGTCCGTATCCGGATCGGGCAGCGGACGCAGGGCAAAAACGTGGTCGAGCGTCGTGTAAAAACCTTCGACGAGCAAGTTGGTCTGGACTTTTCCGAAACGGTGGTAAAGGTCTGCCGAGAGGCTGAGGCTGTGCGATCGCTCCTCGCGCAGATCGTCCGCCAGCCGAATGCGTACCCGCTCGCCGCCCACGATGGCGATGTGCATATCCTCGTCGAAGGCCTGCGGAGCACGGAAGCCGCTCGAATAGCTCAGGCGCAGGCTCGCCCCCTCTCCGGGATTGTAGCGCAGGTTGGCACGCGGACTGAAAATTACGTGATCGACGAGGCTGTGCTTATCCAGACGGCCGCCGATAAGCAGCGACCAATGCTCGTTTTTCCACTCGTTTTGCAGGTAGGCGCCGATGATGTGCACCTTTTGCTTCGTTCGATAATCGTAGCCGATCGATTCGTCGTCCAGATCGTTGTAGTTGTATTCCACGCCCAGGGTCAGGTCAGCGGGAAGGAACCACAACCGGTCGAACGAATGGATGTACTGGGCGCCGGTCGCCACGGTAAGGTCGTGCGTGCGGCCGTAGGCATCGGGATCCTGCTTGGAACCGTAGTAGCTCTTGCGGGCGATGTGCTGGAACGAAGCATAGACATTCACACGGTTGGAGTAGTCGGCGGACGAGAGGTCGAACGAGAGGCTGCCGCCGTTGATGTTGTGGTCGGTCTGCTCGGCGATCATCGCTTCGTGCGGCGGCAGGTCGAGCCGGTCGCCGCCCCGACGGTACTCCATGACGGTATTATATTGGAGCGTGATACGCGAATAAGCGCTGGTCTTGAAGAACGAACGCAGGCCGAGGGCCTGGGATTGCAGTTGCGGAATCTCGGTGAAGCCGTCCCCGTCGTGGTCGTACCCCGAGCGGTGGCGGTTCTGACCATAAACATAAAGTCCCGCCTTACGGCTGTCGGTGATGAGCGAGGCATTGGCCGAGGTGACGTTGTCGTAGCTGCTGCTGTTGCCGATCGCCGTGATCGTGTGGCCGACTTCGGCGCTGTTACGGTCAGGATCCTTGGTGATGATGTTGATCGTGCCGCCGATGGCCGAGGAGCCGAAGAGCGCCGAACCGCCTCCGCGCATCACCTCGACGCGGTCGATCATGCTGGCCGGAATCTGCTCCAGTCCATAAACGCCCGAGAGTGCCGAGAAGACGGGATGCGAATCGACGAGGATCTGTGAATAGTGTCCGTCGAGCCCGTTGATGCGCACCTGCATGAAACCGCAGTTCTGGCAGTCGTCCTCGACGCGTACGCCGGGCTGGAAACTAAGCCCCTGAGCCAGACAAGCCGAGTTGGTGTTGTCGAAAATTTTGCGGTCGAGGACGTTCACCAAGGCCGGGGCTTTGCGACGCGTGGTTTCGCTGCGGCTGGCCGAGACGACTACGTCGTCCATGGTAATTCCGTTTTCCGTGATTTCGAAGTTGAGTTCGAGGGACTGTCCTTTTTTTAGCGTTACTTCGTGGCGCACGGGATCGTAACTCATCATGCGGGCCTCGACGGTGATAGTGCCCGTCGGCAGATTCTTCAGGAAATAGTGCCCGCTCGCATCGGTCATGGTGCCGATGGTCGTGCCGGGAATGGTGACGGTGGCATAGGGCAGGTGTTCGCCTGTTTTGCTGTCGATGACATGGCCGTAGAGATGAGCGTCGCTTTTAGGAGTCGGGGTCGTTTCGTCTGCAAAAAGTGTATGATAAACCAGGCACATTACGGCCAAGAGGATCAATTTTTTCATATTATAATAATTAGGCGATTATATCTTCAATGTCCCATTATCCGACGGTCGCGGAATCGAGTTCGAGGGCGTTTATTCGCGGCCGGTGGCTGCGTCTGTAATGGAGTCCACCTAAATCTCCTCCTCGGAATGGACTCGGGGCGCTATGCTCCCAAATGGATACACAATATAATCCTATGTTTTAAGATGTAAAATGGGTCTGTTTTCGCCAGGTAGGGGCAACGGCCCGTAATACGGCCGATGAGAGAGAATACCCTGTGAAAACGATGTTTTGCCGCGCCGATCGGCACGTGCGGTCGAATAGTCCCGGAAACGAATGGTTCCGGAACGAATTTATCTACCCGATTGCAGGCGGCGCACGGAGCTGCGAGCCCGATATCGCAACGATTGCCGGATCGTAACACTCCGGCCGGAAAAAGGTTTCCAGCAAACGGAACTCACTGTCGAGGACCCAGTCGGTAGAATGGATATACGAGAAGAAATGGAAATGGCAAATCGCACAGTCGTCCACAAGAGCCGGCGACGTGGTATTTGCATCGTTCTCCGTGAGGTAACGATAGTACTCATCGGGATGGGTATGCAGGCTTTTGCCCGCATAGGCCGCGAGCAGGATCAGCAGCAGCGCCCCCGCATTGAATACCCGTATGAGTTTTTGTCCGCTCATTTCAGGTGCAAAAATAATGAAAAAAGGTTACCCGGCAAGGTGCACTCTCCCAAATACCTATATATTGGGATGCTTCTGCAGGGAATCAAATATCAATATCTCGAATCCCAAACATACCCTTTTCCTCGGGTATAAACGGACACAGGCTCCGAATTTATTCGAATGGTCAATATAATATGACAACAGCATCATACCCCAAGTTACTATGACCGGTTTCTTTACTTCCGGCAGTTCCGAGAATACGAATACAAAGTTACCTCTTCATAAGACATCGATCCAATTTCAAAAAACTTAAATTTAACATCCTAAAAAATCATCCGTTTTTTTGTTTTCTCACTACTTTTATTTATTTTAGTAGTGAATTAATCATTAAAAAATAATAAGATTATGAAAAAAATTTTAATTCCTTTTCTTATTTTGGCGGTGTTCGCCGGAGCATGCAGTGACGACAAAACCGACGTACCCCCCCCAAACTGATCCTAATCAACTGACATTCAAGGTATCAGTAAGTAACATTACTCCGACGACAGCTGAAATCACGGTTTCTCCGAGCAACGAAACAAAAAGTTATTTCAGTGATATCGTCACCGACGCCGATTGGCTGGAATCCCAAAAACACGGTTTTGACGATTACCTGCAATATTTCATCGAGGTAGTGATGATGGAGCAGCAGGAGATGACCCGCGAGGAGGCGGTCAAAGCCATTACTTCTTACGGCAACGATGCATATACGGCCAGAGGACTCGAACCGGGAGCCAAGTATTGGGCCGTCGCAGTAGGTATCGATGCCGACGGACACACGACGACGAAGCCTACCGCAGAAGCTTTTACAGCGCAGACTGCACCCGAATCCACCAATACATTCGAAATCGCAACTACAGCAATCACACAGACAGGAGCATCGATTACCGTTACACCGTCGAACAGCGATGTTTACTTCCTGGATGTTTTGTCGGCTGACATCCAGTCCCAGGTGCCGACGGGTACGGATTATCAAAAATATCTGATCGATCGTTATTTCGGCTGGGGTATGCTCGACATGTATCTCCACGAGGGACCTTTCACGTATGAAGCAAAAGAACTCAACCCGGGCTGGGAATATCAAATTGCGGTTTTCGGATGCGAACAGGGATTCCCGACCACACCGATCAAAACCGAAACATTCAAGACTCTTGAAGGAGGGGATCCCCAAACGTTCGACGTTCAATTCGAATGCACTTTAAGTTCGGTTGTCGCCTCCAAGTTCTCCACCGTTCCGTCAGCAGACGATGTCGTTTACATATTCGATCTTATCTCGGAAGAGGATTATCAGGCCTTCGGCGAAAATATCGAGGAGGGTATGAAAAAAGTGCTTGAATCCAAAATCAAAGACTATATGGGCACCACCGGCCTGCATGCCGAGGCGGTTTCCATGCTCGCGGCCACAGGTCCTGTAGAATTTGAACGGAATCTTCAGACAGGCGATCAATTGCGAATGTGGGCCGTTGCCATCGATCAAAAAGGAGTCCCTGTCGCTCCCTTCATCATCAGTGAAACATATACGGTAGAAGAGAATACCGCTGCGCTTGCCGAAGTAAGCATCGACAGCTACGCATGGTACGATGGCGCAGAACTCGCCCAATTGGACCCCATCAACTTCGCAGGCTTCGAAGAATATGCCGCTCTGTTGTTGAAAGTATCCCACAACGACAAGGCAGCTCATTGGTGGACAGGATGTTTCATGGGCGATTTGAGTAATCCGGACGAATATTCGGACCGTAGCATAATCAACAATCTGGTTACTTACGGAATACCTGAATTTAAGGATGCGGTAGATCAGTTGCTGGCAGTCTATTGGGATGAAAACACCATCTGTGGCGTAGCAGCGGATGCAGAAGGCAACTATGGACCCGTTATCCGCCAAATGGTAAATCTGACCAAAGAGGGTGCAAGCCCCGCCGGAGAACTCATCGGTGGTGGCCTGTCAAATATCAATCTTATGGATATGCGACAGGCAAAATTCGCACATCGTTAAAATAGCTCCTCCAAAACGAGAAAACAGAGAACGTCCGACCTTAAGGTCGGACGTTCCGTTTATTGCGCGATCATGGCACCGAACTCCCCTTGCATGCAATCCGCCGTACATAGCAGCAATCGCCGGTATCGACTGACAAAGCACCGGAATCATACAAATACGAACAAAAAAGGAACGCCCGAAAGCATTCCTTACCAAAAAATAATCAACAACAGTTTCTACATCCTAAAAAGATTGCCTCACCCCGATCTCCCTATTTCAGATGTTGATATCCAGAATTTCGAAATGGATCGTCCCGGCAGGCACGGTCACGTCCACCCGGTCCCCTTTCTTATGTCCCAGCAGGGCTTTGGCAATGGGAGTGCCGATGGCCAGCTTGCCTTCGCGCAGGTTGGCTTCGTGCTCGGCGACGATAGTATAGATCACCTCCTTGCCGGTATTGTGGTTCAGAAGAGTTACCCGACTCAAGATCTGCACCTTGCTCTTATCGACTTTCGATTCGTCGATAATACGCGCATTGGCAATGGTATCTTCCATTTTGGCGATACGCATTTCGAGCAGTCCCTGTGCTTCCCGGGCCGCGTCGTATTCGGCGTTTTCCGACAGGTCTCCCTTGTCGCGTGCTTCGGCAATGGCCGCCGATATAGCCGGACGCTCCACCGAGCGCATATGGTCGAGTTCGTCCTTGAGCTTCTTGTAACCCTCTGCCGTCAGATAAATAATCTCTTTTGCCATGGTTTTATCAAAAAAATAAGAATCCCGACCCGTGAAGGTCAGAACCCTGATACGTTTGTTTTACAAAGATAGAAAGTTAAATCGGATTCTCCAAATATTTTTTACAGGCTCCGGGCTTTCCGTGGTGTGGCTATGTTTTTTGCGAATCGGACGACAACGGAAACCCCGATCGCCGTCATCGCCTCCTCCGGCCTTACAACAGCGGGGAAAAGAGCCGCATGAACGACTCGCTCAATCGCTGCGGAAGAGGTCGCCGCAACCATTCCGAAGGAATAAGCCGCCGGCACGAGCGCAGGTCTTCGTCGAAAACACGACGCATTGCCGTATTGAAATCCTGTCCGTAAACGAACGCGTTGATTTCGAAGTTGTGCTCGAAACTGCGGAAATCCATGTTCGCAGAACCCACAACCGTCAGCAGATCATCGACGATAAGCATTTTGGCATGCAGGAAGCCTTTGGTATAAAAGTAAACCTTCACCCCGGCTCGGAGCATATCGTCGATGAACGAATGCACGGCTTTATCGATAATCCGGGAATCGGAACGCTCGGGCAGCATCAATTGTACGTCAATACCGCCCAATGCCGCCGTTTGCAACAAGGAGTTCAGCCCCTCGGTCGGCAGGAAATAGGGCGTCTGGATGCAGATACTCCGTCGCGCACCGGCGATAGCCGTCATAATACCCTGCAACAACGTTCGCCAAGGCCCCAACGGACCGCTAGTAGCGAATTGCATGGTCGATGAGGTATAGTTGTCGGCTTCGGGAAAGAACTTCGAGGTATCCAGATGTACGCGTTCGACGGTCGACCAATCCACCAGAAATGCGGATTGCAGGCCATACACCCCCTTTCCTTCTACCTTGAAGTGGCTGTCCCGCCATACCCCCCAACCCGGTCCTTTCACATAGCGGTCGGCGATATTCATACCGCCGAAAAAACCTACCCGGCCGTCGATGACCACGATCTTGCGGTGGTTGCGGTAATTGACCCGGTCGGTCAGCATCGGAAAGCGTACATGCAGCAGGGCATGAACCTCCGCACCCGCATCGCGCATCTGCTGGAAAAATTCTTTCTTGACCCCGTTGCAGCCTACGTCGTCATAGAGTACGCGGACTTTGACACCCTCCTTTGCCTTGCGGATCAGCGCCTGCTGAAGACGGGCACCCGTTTCATCGTCACAAAAAATATAATAGAGAATGTGAATATGGTCGCGGGCCTTTTCGATCTCTTCGAGCAGGGCGGTCATCTTGGAAGCCCCGTCGCCGTAATGGGTCAGGCGGCTGCCGTAAAAGGAAACCGCCTGCGAAGTATTGGTAAGCAGAGTGGACAGGGATTGACATGCGGCCGGAACGGGGGCATCGCTTCGACGCACATGGGCCGGAAGAGCATAGACCATGAGCCGCTTGTAGGTACGGCGCGAAATAATCCGCTTGCGCCGCAGATCCTGCCCGAAGAAGAAATAGAAAACCAATCCCACGACCGGAGCGAAAATCAGCACGACGACCCACGGGATCGTCTTGAGCGGGTTGCGGTTGCCCAAAATGACAACCAGGATGATGCCGATAACCGTCGCCGTATAGATGGCGATGAACAGATATGTCAGGAATTGCAACACCGGGGCGGCGGATTATCAGGATTCCGACGAGATTGCTTCGGGTTTCGGATTTGCGTCCCGGGATGCCGGAGCATCTGATTTTGCCGCCTCCCGCCTGCCAGCGGTGACAGTCGCAGATGCGGAACCGGTCGCTGCGGGGAATTTCACCAGATGAAGCAAGTGTTCCACTTCGCGCATATAATTGCGTTTGGGAAGTTTCGGAGAATAAACATAACAATCCAGCGTGAAAACCCGGTCGGTCGCCGTATCGACGGTCGTATAGCTTACGAACGGACCTCCCATGAAATCCCCTTCGACATCCCAGAATCCGCGCATTTCGACCCAGGCTCTGCCTTCGAGCCGGAAAAACCGATACCGGGGCGTAAAGACTTTCGATGTGGTCATATAGGAGCCGTCGCTCGGCCCCGGAATGCGGGCGGCGAAACGGTTGCGGGCAGCCAGCAACGCCTCCTCCGAAAGGGACTGCTTCCCTTCGTAAGGATAGGAATAGAGCATGAAGCCCTGGCTCGCAGCCGGGAATTCGTACCGGAACCAGAGGAAATCATCGCTTTGTTGGGCCAGGATGTAGCCTTTGGGAATCTTCATCTCCACGCCGAACTTTTCTCGAACGAGCTTGCCGGATTCCGTCTGATTGAACTTGTTGGCGAAAGCGATCGAGCGGTCGCGCTCGGCCCCTTCGAAGGTTTGCACCAACTCCGCACGATGCTCCGCGACATATTGCGTAAGTGCCTCCCGGGTCGGTCCCTGAAGCGTCACCACGACCTGCGGAGAAGCCGTGACATCGTATTGCACACCGGCCGAAGCCGCCGCAAGGGAGGGATCGACGAGCACTTTGAGGATATTGCGGTAATCGACGACCGTACCTTTGAATCCCGATTCCGGGAACTGCATCACGTTGAACAGAGGTTCCCGTTCGTTCAGATAGGGAATCGGAGCCAACAGCACCGAACGCAGCGTATCCCCCAACTCGCTCTCCCACAACTGTTGGTTGCACACGACAATCAATTCGTACGGTGCCCCCTGAGCGGTTTTGAGTTTCGAATCCATCAGAGTATGGAACGCTTTACAGCCCGTCATGAGGGTAACGAGCAGCAGCAATGTCAGCAGATACGATAATTTTTTCATAGTCCGGTCCGGTTAATCTGTTTACTACAAATGTAGGGATATTTTTCGAGAATGCAAACGGCTTCGGCAGAGTTTCCTGCAAAAACCCGGCCGGGAAATATTCCCCGGCCGGGTTTCGTGCCTGCAAACAAGTCGCTCCCGTATGGTTATACTGTTCCTTCATCGGCCCGCGAGCTACGGCCGCATCGTAATCGGCGTTAGTAAACGTATAAGTCCATTGTCGCTGAAGCATTCCGCTCTCCTTATATTCCTCTCCCATCTCATAATTATATTCGTCACACGGATTGTACGGCGCAATCGGATACTCCGTCGGGATGGAGAAAACACCGCCATAAGGCCCGTCATCGAAAGAAATTTTCATCCCCTCTATCGTATAAGAACGTGGTGATGGCGGAAAAATAAATCCGATCATCGTTTTCGAAATATGCTCTTTCGGGAGCAAAACTTCATTTTCAAACCTGCCTATTACGGTCAATGTTATGCGGTGATCGCTTTCGTTTTGCCAAACATAATGTCCGACACTCGCCATATCAACATTTTCATCATCCTTGTCACTGCAACCAGTCATCAAAAAAGCTATCGCTATCAGAAAAAACAATCGTTTCATTATCGGAACTTTTTTAATTATTAGTTAGTAAGAATCCCCGTTAGCAACCATACTGTACACCCTCCAAAAACGATCGATCGTTTCTGCGTTGTAACCGTGACGCCCCGCATATTGAATGATCCAGCCACCC
>OHMF01000939.1_pt1 | contig 11991 bp, 7 predicted proteins | sample 1569181 | NCBI WGS metagenome assembly OHMF01 (sample SAMEA3879559, study PRJEB24766) | human gut metagenome | biome: human-associated habitat; feature: feces | place: USA | collected 1985/1987
AGACCATTCATTCACGCTATTGGCCGGTTATAGTTGGCAAAAGGATACATATCAAAATTATTATATGCAAAACTATGATTTTCCATCTGACGATTACACATACAATAATATGGAAACCGGACAAGCCTTAAAAGATGGCAAAGCCACGGAATTCTCAGAAGCAAACGAAAGTAGGCTGATTGGTTATTTCGGCCGTTTAAACTACAGTTACAAGGGTAAATACATGCTAGCTGCCAGTATTCGTCACGAAGGATCCACCAAATTTGGCGCAGATCATAAATGGGGAAATTTCCCGGCATTTTCGTTAGGTTGGCGTATTTCGGATGAAAAGTTTATGGATTCAATTTCCTGGATTGACGATCTAAAAATACGTTATGACTATGGTCTGACTGGTAATCAGGAAATTGGTAATTATAAATCACTGGCAACCTATAAAGCTTTTGGATGGTATCAATATAATGGAAATAGTTTCCATGTATGGGGACCAAGCAAAAACGTTAATTCTGAGCTTAGATGGGAACAGGGACGCAATCAAAATATTGGATTGGATTTTTCCTTGTTTAAGAACAAAATCAGCGGTTCGCTCAACTATTATATCCGTAAGCAGGAAGATTTACTGGGGAGCTACAATGTTCCTACACCGCCCAACTTGTATAGTACTATTTATGCCAATGTAGGAACATTGCGTAATACAGGATTTGAATTTGATATTACGGCAAATCTTATTAAAATGAAGGACTTTACATGGAATATGACTGTGGTTGGTGCAACAAACAACAACAAGTTTGTCAGCTTCTCTAATGACATTTACAAAGGACAGAGCTATTATTCAACCTGTGAAATGGCAAATCCGAATAATCCGGGGTATTTGCAACGGATTGAGGAAGGCCAACGAATAGGTAACTATTTTACTTACCGTTATGCTGGTGTAGACAAAGAGGGAGATTGGATGGTGTATAATAAGGAGGGTAAAGCTATTCCTATTGCAGAGGCAACTGAAGATGATAAAAGTATTACAGGTAATGGTCTGCCTAAATTTACTGGCTCAATGACCCATAACTTCGTTTATAAAAATTTTGATTTGACCATTGCATTACGTGGAGCATGTGGATTTGATATCTTTAATGTACATGATTTTTATTATGGTTTGCAAAGTGGAACAACTAATCTATTAACTACAGCCTTTTCAAAGAATGCACATATTAAAAAAGGAATTATTTTATTGAACCGGGAGATTATTTGAAAATTGATAATATTACATTGGGATATACACTTGATATAAAGAAAAAGTACATAGATAGGATTCGTGTCTTTGGTACTGCTAACAATCTGTATACATTTACAAAATTCTCTGGAGTAGATCCTTCGACCTATCAGGTAAATGGTTTAACTCCTGGAACCTTTGGAGGCAATGCAAACTATTATCCATCTGCTTTCCAATTCATTTTGGGTTTGCAAGTTAACTTTTAAAATAAGGACTGTATGAAAAAAATAAAAAATATCATTAAATTAGGACTTATAGCTATTACGGTATGTAGTTTCTCATCGTGTACTGATTTGGATGAAACAGTATATAGCTCTGTAATGTCTGATAATTATTATAGAACAAAGCAAGATATTATCAATGCTGTATTTCGCCCATTTGAAGGAATTTATTCCACTGTAAGTCAGGCAAATTGGAGCGAAGAATGTTGTGCAGATCAATTAATAACCCCTAGCCGTGGAACATGGTGGGTGGATGGTGGTGTATGGGCTAAGTTTCATCGTCATCAGTACGATGATTTAGTTGAAGCACGTTGGAACCAAGAATGGAATAGCATTTATTTGACGATTGCTCAAGCTAATGTTATTTTAGATGACTTAAATCGTTTATCTCCAGATCACTTTGGAATCACAGGAGAAGAATGGGATGGCTTCAAAGGACAATTACGCTGTATTCGTGCTTATCAATATTTACGCTTACTTAATGCCTATCGCTATGTCGTACTTTGCACGTCTTCCGATCAAGCTATAAATAAATTGCCCGAGAATCAGAAACAGGTTGAGCCGAAAGTTTTGTTCAATTTTATAGAAAAAGAATTGACGGACTGTTTATCCATTCTACCTATTAAAAATGGTCAATCAGGTAATGGCATACAACAGGGACAATGTACTAAAGCATTTGCCGCAGGACTATTAGTACGTTTGTACTTGAATGCAGAAAAATGGATTGGTGAAGCAAAGTGGAGTACTTGTGAAGAGATGTGTGCTCGCATCACAAAGGGAGATTTTGGACATTATGCAGTTGCTCAAAATTGGTATGAAGCTTTTGATTGGAACAATGATACATCCAATGAAGTAATATTTGCATTTCCTTCTTCATATGGGATGAATCATTGGCATATGCTTCAAAACCATCGTACGGTATACGGACGTAGTATGCCTTATGGGTCTGCCAATTATTTGGATATTGAAGGGGACGGTGAACGAAATCCACAGTTTGCTCTTTCCCCAAGTTATGACAATCAAAATCCGCCTCAATTATTTACTTATGAGCTGGGTATGGTAACACAGAAGTTCCTGAAATATCCAGGAGATGTACGTTACAAACAATATAAAAACACGAGTAATAAGTCACGCGAAGGAATGTTTTTCTTGGAAGGAAGAATTCCCAATGCACGAATGAATGGTGGATATGCTTATGATCCATTTAATCAATACGTTATCTATTTAAGAGATCAGGTCGGACGTTTTGAAGGAAAAGCTCCGGAAGGAATCATCTCTAATCCCAATTATGCAGAATCTAAATATGAAAATGGGGATTTTAATTCAGGGTTATATTGTGTGAAATATCCATTTTATTCATTCTCCGGTGGATATTTTGCTGAGCCGGATTATACCATTATGCGTTTGCCCGAAATCATATATTCCCAAGCAGAATGTTTAATTCGTTTGAACAGAGCAGATGAAGCGGGAAAATTGTTGAACAGTGTTCGTAAACGCAATTATGAAAATTTCAATGTAGATATTGCTTATAAGCCTGAAGGTAATGTAGAACTCGATTTAAAAGAAATGTTGGATGAATGGGGACGTGAATTCTTAAATGAAACTCGTCGTCGCACAGATCTCATACGTTTTGGACGTTTTCAAGAAGAATGGTGGGATAAGCCCCGAGACAAAGATGATCATTATGAATTATTCCCCATTCCTCAAAAAGTTTTGGAACAAAACAAATATTTGAAACAAAATCCGGGCTATCCGGATATCATTCGTTGACACAAGAAAATATATCAGTTGAACATTAAAAAAGAAGATGCAATGAAAAAGATATTATTTATATTCTCATATTTGGTAATGATAACTTGTGCCTTGCTTATAAATCAAGCTTGCCAAGAGAACTATGAAATGGTGGATCCTCCATTGATTACAGGAACAGATGACTTAGATGAAGAAGTGATTATACCGGAAGACTTGGAATGTTATTATGTCTCTCCAAGTGGAAAGGGGAATCTTGATGGCAGCTCGTGGGACAATGCAATGAGTGCAGATTATTTTCGAGATTTGCTAAGTGCAAGCAGCAATGCAGATATCACAAACGAAAAAGCAGAAAGACTGGATGGGAAAAACCTCTATTTGGCTGCAGGCGAATATGAATTGGTTAAAAATGACGCTGGAATAAAAATGGATTACACTAGTTACAACAGCTCTGTAGATATTTATATAGAAGGCGGCTATGATCCAGAGAGCACTGGTGGCGATTTAAGCAAAAGGGATACCAAACGTTTTATCACATCATTGACACGAAATACGGATAGCAATGCAGGCAAAACTACCAATTCAGTTTTTCAATTGGGCAATCAAATGAACTTATACTTCAATGGTTGTGTGTTCGATGGAAAATATGACAAGGAAACAGATGGAGCTGTGAGAGCATTTTATTCTAATGGCATTAACACCTCGTTATACTTAACAGATTGTGTAATCAAGAATTTTAATGTAGAAAAAGCAGTGACCACTCGTGGTGGAGCTATCTTTATCAACCGAGGTGAGGTCTTTATGAATAATGTAGAAATATATAATAACATTGCCGGAGATCGTGGAGGGGCCTTGATGGTAGCAAATGGTAATTGTCAATTATTTATGAATGCATGTACCTTGTATGAAAACTATGTCACAGGTCAGTGGAGTACGGCGATTCATACAGGTGGCAAGGCTATTATGTGTATGAATAATACAACTATCTGGGGAGCGGCTGGCAATGACGACAGAAACATTGTTGTTAATGGGGACGGTTATTTTTTATTTACGAATACAACTATTATAGGTAACGAAAAAAATAATTATGGTGTACTTAGAAGTCCTAGTTATTCTGCAGTTTTAGTAAATTCTCTATTTAGCAAAGGGAAAGGAACTCGAACAATTTACCTCGATAAGTCTTCCTATCTTTCCAAAGGCTACAATGTCTACCAAGCAGCTGATCAAGGCTGGGGAGCTACAGAGAAAGACACTGATTATAGCGATGTCCAAATGCCGGAGCCAGAACTTACAGATGGCGTTTACCAATGGAATGTATCAGAAGAAAAAATTAAAAATTTTGCTACTATACAAGAAGTAATAGACGTTGTAAGAGATTTCAAAGTAGACGATAAGGCAATAGGAGTTAATTTTTTGGAATGGTGTGGTGAATCAGCTTTCAGTATTGATGGGCGTGGCAAATCCCGTAATGTAGAGAAAATGCAGGCAGGCGCATACGATGCCGGGCTATAGTTAAACCAAATTAGGGCGTATAATTCGAAATACGCCCTTTCACATCATATAATCAACAAAAATCATGCAAAGAATTATTTTATCATTCATAATTACCTTATTATCGACTCAATTTTATGCACAAAATCGAGTGAGCCAAATTCGCGAGCAATTAATGTCTCGTTCTACTAACAGTGTATTGGTTGTTGCTCACAGAGGCGATTGGCGCAATTTTCCTGAGAACTCTCTTGAAGGAATTGAAAATGCAATAAAAATGGGAGTAGATATTGTAGAATTAGATGTGCAACGAACCCAAGATGGAGTCCTTATTTTAATGCACGATGAAACTTTGAATCGTACGACAACCGGAAAGGGAAAGGTGTCAGAGGTTACAATGGATTACATATCAAACTTATACCTTCGAAATGGCTGTGCAATTCGAACAAAACACAAAGTTCCAACTTTGGAGGAAGCATTACTGTTAACCAAGGGGAGAATTATGATAAATCTCGACAAGGCTGATCGTTACTTTGATGAAGTTTACGCTTTATTAAAAAAGACGGGAACCGTCAATCAGGTTATAATGAAAGGAGGTAAATCTGTAGAACAAGTCAAAGGACAATATGAGAAATATCTCTGTGAAATCATCTATATGCCTATTGTGAGCTTGGATAAACTTAATGCGGAACAACAAATAGAACAGTTTTGTAAGGATATTAATCCTGTTGCTTTCGAACTATTGTTTATAAAAGGCAACAACGAGTTGCCTAAAAAAATTCCTGCTATGTTGAAAGGAAAATCTTTGATTTGGTATAATACACTATGGGACACGATGGCAGGTGGACATGATGACGACCTTTCACTATCAAATCCAGATGCAGGTTATGGATATTTGATAGATAAATTAGGAGCACGCATCATCCAAACCGACCGCCCAGCCTATTTATTACAATATCTTCGAAAAAGAAAATTACATAAGTAATGGGCGTTGATTTGATTTATTAATAGTGAGATGAAATAAAAGAGAATTATGAGTAAGGTAATTAATATATCATTGATATTATGTACATTCATGGTTGTAATAGGTTGTGAGCTGTCAAATAGGAAAGCTCCAGTCTCTGTGTCGTGGCAAGTGAGTGTACCAGATATAAACAAGAGTAATAACAATGAACATAGGTTTGTTATTAAAAACATATCCAACACTCCTCTTAGTCGCAATTGGAGCCTTTTTTATTCCCAGTTTCCAATGAAAAGTTGCAAGCAACAATCAAATATGGTAAAGGTAGAGAATGTGAAAGGAACATTTCACCGTATTTCTCCTAAAGAAAATTACAAACTTTTAAATCCAGGTGATTCTATTATACTAATTATAAGTGGACGCGGAGAAATGCCGGGATACTCAATGAAACCAGAAGGAGTTTATTGGGTAGATGAGTCTCATAGCTCGACTCCATTACCTGTAGAATTAGTCACTCGTTCGCTACCATTTATATACTCAAAAAATGAAAAAGCTATCCAAGTGTATAAAGACAACAAACGTATAGAGAGTGCAATGAAGCATGCAAATGGTATAGAAGTGATACCTGCAGTGAAACACGTATCATACTCTCAGTCATATCTGAAACTAAAGAATGTAATACATATTGTTGCCCATCCGGATTTTCATACGGAAGTAGCTATAATGAAAGACAAATTAGCTTCCCTGTATGCGATTGTAGAAGACTCTCTATCAGAAGTCCAATTGACACTAGACTACTTGCAGCAGAAAGAAAATGCCGTCAACGAAGAATATTATGAATTGAATGTAACAAACGATAAAATACATATTTCAGCAATAACTCCGCACGGTATCTTCAATGGAATACAAACTTTCTTGTCCTTATTGAAAGGGCAGGAGGCCCCTTATTCCATAAAATCTGTTTTCATCAAGGACTATCCGGATTTTTCCTATAGAGGACATATGCAAGATGTAGCACGTAACTTCATAGGGATAACTGATTTAAAGAAATTAATAGATATATTGTCTTCTTATAAACTAAATGTTTTTCGTTTTCATTTTTCAGATGATGAAGGATGGCGCCTACAAATTCCAGGGTTAGAGGAATTGACGGAAATAGCCTCTCGCAGGGGACATACTTATGATGAATCCGAATGTTTGTATCCTGCATATAATGGGAATTTCGATTATCAGTCAGAGACATCAGGTAATGGCTTTTATTCTCGTGATGAATTTATTGACTTGCTTCGATATGCAGCTGATCGGCATGTGTCAATAATCCCGGAGATTGAATCTCCGGGACATGCCCGTGCTGCCATTGTTGCCATGAAAGCCCGTTATGAGAGATATCTTGAGACAGATCCTATTAAAGCACATGAATACCTATTGAACGACATTCACGATGCTTCCCATTATGTGTCGGCACAAGGGTATTCGGACAATGTAATGAATGTAGCGATGCCTTCTACTTATCGTTTTATGAAAAAAGTGATACAAGAACTTCAACTTATGTATGAAGAAGCTGGTGTACCATTAAAATCTATCCATATAGGTGGAGATGAAGTTGCCGAAGGTGCTTGGCAAGGATCTCCAATTTGCAAAGATTTCATGCTGGAATATAGTATGACCGATGTACAAGAACTATCTGATTATTTTATAATGAGGATCGTCGATTTTTTAAAAGAACAAAAAATACCTTTTTCAGGTTGGCAAGAGGTTGTTCTAGGACATGATGAAATCTCCGAGCGGTATTTAACTGATAATGCTTTTGGCATTTCCTGTTGGCGAACCTCTGCCAATAATCATTCGGATGAATTAATCTATAAGTTTGCCAATAAAGGGTATCCTGTTATTTTGAGTAATGCCACTAATTTTTATCTCGATCTGGCGTATGATGCACATCCAGATGAACCAGGACATAATTGGAATGGATACGTTGATGAATCAAAATCCTTCGCTCTACTTCCCTATTGCATCTACCGCTCAATACGTACTCACCTCCTCGCTAATCAAAAACAAGAGGAAAAAACATCTTTGACAGCCGAAGGACGTAAAAACATTAAAGGAGTAGAATCTGCCTTGTGGAGTGAAACTATTCGCAATTACAAAGGAGTTGAATATTATTTATTTCCTAAAATTATGGGGCTTGCCGAACGTGGATGGCACTCTTCTCCCATATGGGAATCTATGACAGGCATAGACGAGCAGCTTGCTTTTGAAAAGGATCTGGCATTTTATTACAAGCGTATATCCCAAAAAGAAATCCCTTATTGGGATAAAATGAATATAAACTATAGGCTACCTTTTCCAGGTTTATATATTGACAAAGATGGTTTCTTATTTGCAAACACTCCTATTTGGGGTGGAGAAATCCACTATACCACTGACGGGAAAGAGCCTACTAAAAATTCCAAGATTTGGAATAAGCCAGTGAAGTGCAGGACAAATGAAGTTAAAGCTAAGCTTTTTGTAGGAAACAAAAAGAGTGTAACAGTGAGCATGAATTCCCAATTTAATTAGGTAATCATATTTTATATATGAAAAGATATATTTTGATTCTATTTGCTTTTTATGCTGGTTTATGGCTACAAGCAGCCAATGAAGAAAACATAGTTTATACAAATGCCAGCAATTTACAATTAATTGGTAAAGCTACTGTGGAAGGAGATTTTTTTCATCGCATTGACACAGCTCATTATCAAAATCTACCATCGACTGTAAAACAACTGTATACTTATTCGGCGGGACTTGCCATTGCTTTTAAAACAAATAGTTCAGTGATAAAGGTGAAATGGAGAGTGCCTAATAAAAAACAAAATGCCAATATGACTCCCATTATGCAAAAAGGACTTGATTTATACATTAGAAAAGATGGAATATGGCAATATGCAGGGGTCGGCATTCCCCAAGGCATAGATTCATCTTCTATATTAGCAGAAAATATGGATGAATCAGAAAAAGAATGTTTGATATATTTACCTTTATATGATGAAATTACACATTTAGAGATAGGAGTATCAAAAAAATCCTATTTGAAAAAAATGGATAATCCATTTAAAGGAAAAATCATTGTTTATGGGTCGAGTATTACCCAAGGAGCATCTGCCAGTAGACCTGGGCTGGCTTACCCGTCTCAACTATCACGTAGTAGTGGATATCAGTTTATTAATATGGGGGTAAGTGGAAATGGCAAGATGGAATTACCTGTTGCAAAAATGTTATCCCAAATAAATGATGTTGATGCTTTTATTTTGGATTGTATTCCCAATCCTTCAGTCGATGAGATATGTGATAGAACTATCAATTTCATAAAAACGATCCGTGACAAACATACCGATGCTCCCATAATTGTCATTCAGTCCGTTACTCGTGAGAAAGGGAATTTTAACATGAAAATATGTAAGATGGTAAAAGAACAAAATAGAGCAATAGAAGATCAAATACACATCCTTCACAAACTCGGTTTTAAAAACTTATACTTAATAAAAGAAAATCATTTTCTAGGAACAGATCATGAGGGTACTGTTGATGGTGTTCATCCTAGCGATTTAGGGTTTGAACGAATGTTGGAGAAAATCAAGCCTGCCTTGGCTGAAATTTTAGATATTAAATTTAGGAAGTAAATTTATTGGCTAATAATTTAATGGGACAATGCCACAAATTGAATACATAAAAAGCTTCCTGCCGCTAAAATATTGCATACAAGGTGTCGAGACGATACATTTGCTTCTGTGAAATATTTGCAGTACATTTGTGTCTGTAAACAACAGCCCTACACCACACATGCAGGACAAATAAATAAAATAATGAGAATAACACAGGTGAGAGACGATGGCAAGGTGAATACACTGCGTACGTTGAGAATTGAGCAGCTCGTGGAGCTGATGAAAGTGGAAACCAAAGCACAGCCCGTCTCAAAAATGAGAGAAGTCCTGCCCTATATGCTTCCCGGTGATAAAAACGACTATGTTCAGAAAGTGCCGAAACTGCTTCCTGCTGCCGCCTTTGTCCGTAAAAACGGGATGATGGTTATGGCGGAATACAATGGAATTGTAATGATTCAGGTGAATAATCTGTCGGGGCCTATGGAGGCCGATGAGGTGAAGAAGTGGGTGAAAGAACTCCCGCAAACGTATCTGGCATTTGTCGGTTCTTCCGGGAAGTCTGTCAAGATCTGGGTACGTTTTACTTATCCTGACGATCTTTTGCCGGTTACCCGTGAACAAGCGGAATTATTTCATGCGCACGCTTATCGGTTGGCGGTGAAGTTCTACCAACCTCAACTTCCTTTTCATATTGAACTGAAAGAGCCTTCGTTGGAACAGTATTGTCGCCTGACTTTCGATCCGGAGCTGTATTTCAATCCCGAATCAATGCCGATTTACATGAAGCAGCCTGCATCTATGCCCGGCGAAACGACTTATCGTGAACAGGTACAGACGGAGGCTTCCCCTTTACAACGGCTTGCGCCCGGATATGAAAGTCATGAAGCGCTTTCCGTTCTGTTCGAAGCGGCTTTTGCGCGGGCGCTGGAGGAACAGGAGGAATTTCAGCCGGACGGAGATATACATTCGTTGCTGGTTGCCCTTGCGGGACATTGTTTCTGTGCAGGTATTCCCGAAGAGGATACGGTACGGTGGTCGCGCGCTCATTATCACTTGCCGAAAGATGATTTTCTGATTCGGGAGACGGTGAAGAATGTCTATCGTTCCGGACGTGGGTTTGCCGATAAAAGCAGTCTGCTTCCCGAACAGATATTTGTTATGCAGATGGATGAATTTATGAAACGCCGCTATGAGTTTCGTTTCAACCAGTTGACTACACAGGTGGAATGTCGGGAGCGGAATACCTTTAATTTCTATTTTCATCCGGTGGACAAACGGCAGATGGCAAGCATTACGATGAATGCGCAGTACGAGGGGCTTAAGCTTTGGGACAAGGATGTGGTGCGTTATCTGAATTCCGATCATGTTCCTGTGTATCAACCAGCTGAAGAATTTCTTTATGACCTTCCCCATTGGGATGGGAAGGATCATATTGGAGATCTGGCAAAACGGGTGCCTTGCGACAATCCTCATTGGCCGCATTTGTTTCGCCGTTGGTTTCTCAGCATGGTGGCGCATTGGCGTGGAATGATGAGGAAGAATTATGCGAATAGCACTTCACCGATATTGGTTGGTCCGCAGGCATACAGGAAATCTACGTTCTGTCGCTTGATTCTGCCACCGTGTCTGCAAGCTTATTACACGGATAGCATTGATTTCAGCCGGAAGCGGGATGCGGAACTGTACCTGAATCGTTTCCTGTTGATTAATATGGATGAATTCGACCAGATCAGCATTGCTCAACAGCCTTTCCTAAAGCATATTCTGCAAAAACCGGTTGTGAATACAAGGCGTCCCAATGCTTCGGCGGTGGAGGAACTTCGGCGCTATGCTTCTTTTATCGGTACGAGTAATCATAAGGACTTGTTGACGGACACTTCCGGCAGCCGCCGCTATATCGCTGTCGAGGTGACGGGAGTGATAGATGTCGTCCGTCCTATTGATTACGAACAGCTTTACGCGCAAGCGATGGCGGCATTATATAAGAATGAACGGTATTGGTTTGACGAGCGGGATGAGGCCATTATGACGGAGGCCAATCAGGAATTTGAGCAGTCGCCCGCTATTGAACAGTTGTTTCAAGTGTATTATCGGGCGGCAGGAAAGGAGGAAGAAGGCGAATGGTTGCTTGCTGCGGATATATTGCAACGTATACAGAAAGCCGCCAAAATGAAATTTTCCTTCGGACAAGCCACCCATTTCGGGCGTATCCTGCGACGGTTGGGAGTAGAGTCGTTCAGGAAAACACATGGGGTGTATTATCATGTGGTGGCTTTGGAGTGATATGATTGTTTAATATGTGTATTTTTGTTTTATTTCTTTTTATGTAGGGAATGGACTTTATTATTTTATAATAATTATCTTTGCACGATCTTCCATTATAAGTGGATATCAAATAGAAAGCTAATTGACAATGATATTATTAAGTTTTGACACAGAGGAGTTTGATGTACCCCGTGAACATGGAGTGGACTTTCCGTTGGATAAGGCAATGGAAGTATCGGTTTATGGTACGAACAAGATACTGGACTGTCTGAAAAAGAATGGGGTGCGGGCTACTTTTTTCTGTACAAGCAACTTTGCGGAGAATGCTCCGGAGGTGATGCACCGTATTATGGATGAAGGGCATGAAGTGGCGGCTCATGGGTGTGACCATTGGCAGCC
>OHMF01000943.1_pt1 | contig 11929 bp, 7 predicted proteins | sample 1569181 | NCBI WGS metagenome assembly OHMF01 (sample SAMEA3879559, study PRJEB24766) | human gut metagenome | biome: human-associated habitat; feature: feces | place: USA | collected 1985/1987
ACAATTTGATGGAGGATGTTTTCAACAACGAGAACGAGAGTTTCATGCAGGAAACAAGGCTTATCGAAAGCGAGTATTCGGTCAATCTTCCGACACGGTTTTACTACAAAAAGCGTTGGAACAATGGCTGGATCAATGTCGTGAATCCTTTTAGGGCTTCCATCGTGTTGGGTACTCCGGGCAGCGGTAAATCCTATGCAGTGGTAAATAATTTCATCAAGCAGCAGATAGAAAAGGGCTTCTCGATGTATGTGTACGACTTCAAATTCAGCGACTTGTCCACGATAGCATACAACCATCTGCTGAACCACCCGGAGGGCTACAAGGTGAAACCGAAGTTTTATGTGATAAACTTCGATGACCCGCGACGTTCGCACCGTTGCAATCCCATTCACCCGGACTTCATGGAGGATATTACGGACGCTTATGAGAGTGCGTACACCATTATGCTCAACTTAAATAAAAGTTGGGTGCAAAAGCAGGGCGACTTTTTCGTAGAATCGCCCATCATCCTTTTCGCGGCTATTATCTGGTATCTCAAAATTTTCCAGAACGGCAAGTATTGTACATTCCCCCATGCGATTGAGTTCCTGAACCGCCGCTATGAGGATATTTTCCCGATACTGACCTCTTACCCGGAATTGGAAAACTATCTTTCTCCGTTCATGGACGCATGGCTCGGAGGGGCTGCGGAGCAGTTGATGGGGCAGATAGCAAGCGCGAAAATCCCTTTGTCAAGGATGATTTCCCCGCAGCTCTATTGGGTGATGTCGGACAGCGAGTTCACGCTGGACATCAACAACCCCGAAGAACCGAAAATACTCTGTGTGGGCAACAATCCCGACCGTCAGAATATCTACGGGGCCGCTCTCGGTCTGTATAACTCCCGTATCGTGAAACTCATCAACAAGAAAGGGATGCTGAAGTCGTCGGTCATCATCGACGAGCTGCCCACGATTTATTTCAAGGGGTTGGACAACCTTATCGCCACCGCGCGAAGCAACAAGGTTGCCGTGTGTCTGGGCTTTCAGGATTTCAGCCAGTTGGTGCGCGACTACGGTGATAAAGAAGCGAAGGTCGTGATGAACACCGTCGGCAATATCTTTTCCGGTCAGGTGGTGGGTGAAACCGCCAAGACGCTTTCCGAACGCTTCGGTAAGGTGTTGCAGAAACGGCAGTCCATTTCCATCAACCGGCAGGATGTTTCCACCTCCATCAACACGCAGATGGATTCACTCATCCCGCCGAGCAAGATTTCCGGCTTGACGCAGGGTATGTTTGTCGGTTCGGTATCCGACAACTTCAACGAGCGTATCGAGCAGAAGATTTTCCATTGCGAGATTGTCGTGGATGCCGAGAAGGTGAAGCGCGAGGAGAAAGCCTACAAGAAAATCCCCGTCATTACCGACTTTACGGACGGGGACGGCAACGACCGCATGAAGGAAACGGTTCAGGCGAATTACAGGCGCATCAAGGAGGAAGTGAAGCAGATTGTTCAAGAGGAACTGGAACGTATCGCAAATGATGAAAACTTGAAACACCTGTTGCAGCAGAAATAACAGATTCCTTTATATATGAAAAAGGGGATGTGTCAAAACACCCAAAATATGAAAATTACCCCTGTCACAGATATCTGTAGCAAGGGTAATTTTGTTAAAAAGAGAGTTTTGACACCCTCTTTTTATTCTCAGATTTGAGATGCTTGTTGATGGTGGTAATGGCAAGCGTCAGCAAATAATTTTTCAGCTCTGTATCGTCTTTAAGCAGTATGCTGTATTCTTCGGCAAACATTCTCAACAGTCTGGTTCTGAGTTTCGACATTTCTTCACCGAAAGGTATCTGTCGGTTTTCTTGCCAATACTCAATCACTACGGAAGATACCAGCCACTTGAACTCGGATTTCATCTCTTTGCCGAGTTTCTTGAAGCGGATTTGTTCGCTAATTGGCGGCTCGTTGTATGGCATTATGTCTGCCGGGTCATAAACGGATATACTGCCGATACCATAATCCATGATTATCGGTAAATCAGTTTTTACATCATTCTTATGTTTCTTTTTTTTAGCCATACCCGTTATTGTTGCAGGAAACCTTTACCTTTATCAGTAAGATAGTATTTCTGTTGCGGACTCTTGGAGCCTATGGGATAAAGTGAAAGGACCAAACCGGAATTTATTGCCGGATGGATATAGTTCTTTAAGAAATTCCTTTTATCTTTCATTCCCGTTTTCTCCATGATTTCTTTAGCAGAGAGAGTGTTGTTCCCAATAGCAGACAACAGTTTTCCTAACTGTGGGGTTACTGTGGGATTACTATAGGGTTGCTGTGGGGTTGCTGTGGGGTCTTGTCCTACTGTAGTTCTTGTATAATGAAACACAATCCATACAGCATTGCCGTCGGTATGAAACTCCGGATCCGGAATACCGACACGGCGACATTCGTTTACCATAAGGGCTATGCCACGTCCCCAACTCTCCAATACTGCACTTTTGTACAGCACATTGGCTACTATCAGATTTTGTGGTTCGGAATTGTGGCCACCCAACAGTTTCTCAATGGTAATATCAGGCGGAAATGTTCCGCTGTTTTCAATCTCCACGCGGTCATCATAGATAGCAATCCCGACTGAACTGCCGGGGCGATGGTAAACACGATGTGCAAAAGCATTTATGCAACATTCTCTCAATGCCTTATATGGCACATTCAGTTCCTCTTCTCTGTACAAACCTTCAATTTTACCGGAAAGGGACAAATGCTTGAAGAAAAATGCCATTGCAGCATCCAGCAAGTTGAATATATTGCCTGTCACACGCTGATTATCTAAAAATTCATCTTTTGTCGTTCCTTTGAACCGGGCTAAACGGAGCAGACATTGGGGATAATGGTAGAAGTTTCGTCCGAATAGGACAACGGAAGCATTGTTCAGCTTTCCATCATTCAACAAGTCAAATTTTTCAAGGATGGTTCGGACATCCTCCTGCATAGAACCTTCCGGCAAACGTCCGCCTCTGATTCCTCCACGTACTGCGCCCAAGATTGCCGTTTCGTCAAGGTCGGATATTTTCAAGCTGGGATTTTGCATGGAATCCCAAGCATAGGTTCCGCCTCGCTGCATAACCAACAGGTTGTATATACCCTGCGGCATGGCAGATGTAACGCTCTCTATCCGTTGATAAGCCCTCCCCTTATAGGTGAACGGGCGCATATATCGTTGTTCTTCCGCTGATAAAGCTATAACACTTTTGTTCGTTCCCGGAATGTCTGTATAGGATATATCAATGGTCGCAAACGGCTCGATTCGTCTGATGGTTTCAGCAATATCGCGCTTCGTCTTGTCGCTCACTTCCTGACCGATAATCTTTCCCTTGTCGGTTACACCGAACAGCACCGTGCCGCCCGTACCATTCAAGAAGGCACAAAGAGTTTCAATTCCACGCTCCAACTGCCCGGTAGTTTCTTTGAACTCAACTGTCCCGCCTTCGGCTCCGGCAATCAGTCCATTCAATATTTCGAGGTTATCTATTTTCATCCGTCATTGATTAATACTTGCAAAGTTAATGATTTTAATCGGCTTTCCGGCAGATAATAGAGTGATTGTAAATGAAGAAGGATAAGAAACCGTATAATCCGGCCGCTTATCCTTTGTTTGGCATTCGTTTATCTCCTCATCCGCTCCAATTCATCGTCATGTCGCATCTTCGCGTTCAGTTTGTCCTGCATCTTTTCAAGGAAGTAGGTGCGACTGTCGCTTTTCCTGCGTTTGATGTCCGTATAGAAGCGGTAGCAGTCTTTGGACTCCACACCGAAAAAGGAATAGAGGACAGGGGCAAGCTCTTTCAGCGAAGCCTTGCCGCCATTGATGCAGCCGGTGGCGTAGAGGGCATAGATTAGTTCTACCAACTCGACGGCATTACCGGTCCATTGCAAGGCTGGGACTGTGGCTTTGGTTTCGGATGTGGATGTTAGTGGTGGCACGGAGGTAATTGCAGAAGCGGATACCATCTTCTGCATCTTTCGGATGAAGGATAACGCCTTGCGGATATATACAGTGACGACATTCTCCTCCGATGCCGACAAGTTCTGCGGATGGTGCTGTAATTCGATTTCGGCAAAAGCCAACGCCACAATAATATGCTTGGCATCATTGCCGCCGTAGCACAGGTTTATTACTTCCTGCACGAATCCGCCGTATGCCGTTTCCGTGCTACCGTTGTCTTTTCCGTTTATCAGGGCGAAAAACTGTGTTTCCGCCAATATGAGATGGTTCATTATCTTTTCTGTTTTGAGGGTTTACACTTGTTTATCAGTGTGCGCACACTGATATATGGGCAAATCATAGCCCTAAACACGAGAAAAGATTGTGAGAAAATTGTACTACATTGTTTTTCAGAAAGATAAAATTCAAAAATAATTTTATCCTTGATTGCATCCCTTGTGAAATGTGTTCAGATTCTGAACATGTGTTCACTTTCTGAACACGGAAATTCCGCCAAGATGTTCATAATCTGAACATTTTATGCCCGTGGCTCTTTATGATAGGTAAGCCGGATTACTCCGTCCCTATAAGTTTTGTTCTCCATAAGCCGCCAGTCATTCATAGGTAGTGCTGACTTGAAAAAATGCGCTCCGTTTCCGTCGATGGTTGGAACAACGTATAGTATGATTTCATCTATCACGTTCATCCGTAACAGTCCGTTGGCATATTCGGTATTCCCGGCAGTTACTTCCAACAAATGGCAAATGCTTCCACCTTCCTCCCTCCATTCTTGAAGCACGGATACCGAATAGTCGGATGTCAGCTTATACAGGGCATTGGCACGTATTTCATCCATACCGTAATCTTCGGTTTGAAGCAACCGCTTCCGGGGATGCAGTTTCATCGGACAGCCATCTATTGAGATAACGGCAAGTAATTGTATTTTCGCCATAACGTATTTTCTTTCCTTTTTGGCGAGGCAAAAAAGTAGCGTGCAATTCACACTACTTTCAAGCGATGGCTCTGGTAAAGCCTTTACGGAGAGTACGTGAATGCACGCTATGCGTAAGCATAGCATAAGCATCACGCAATCGTCTCCGTAGTTTCAATTTACCAGATTTTCGCTCGAAACGCCTTGCGGTCTTATGTCTATATCATCGGCGAAAAGTTACCCGATCGCCTGCTATTTTCTGAAATACAATTGCAAAGTTAATCAATTATTGCCATTTACAGCCATACTCCGGTCAGTTTTCTTCATTCAATCCATACTCTACCAATTTATTATACAGCGTTGTCCTGCCGATACCCAGTATCTTTGCAGCCATTTTCTTGTTACCGGCTGCTTGTTTCAAAGCACGCAGGATACGTCCTCTTTCTTCATCCCCGCTCTTCAATGTAAAACAAGCGGAAGTAGCGGACGGTTCATTGTCAAGTTCCAAATCGGCTTCGGTTATCATATCGCCTTCTGATTGCAGGACTGCCGTCTGTATCTTCTGTTTCAACTCGCGCACGTTGCCCGGCCACGCATGGGCGAGCAGGGCATTACGGGCAGATGCGGCAAAACCTTTTACTTCACGTTCCAACTCACGGTTTGCCATTTCACGGAAGAACTCGGCCAATGGCATGATGTCTTCCGGGCAGTCGCGCAAGGGCGGCATGGTTATCACATACTCCTGCAAGCGATAGAGCAAGTCCTGCCGGAACCGCTTTTCCGTTACGGCTTTCTGCAAATCCTCGTTGGTTGCAGCCACTATCCTCACGTTGGCTGTTTTGTCCTCCTTTGCTCCGACGGGACGGTAACGGCGTTCCTGTATGGCGCGGAGCAGCATCTGTTGCATCTCCATTGTTAGGTTGCCCACTTCGTCAAGGAACAGCGTGCCGCCATCCGCTTCCAGAAAATACCCCGTCTTGTTTGCTTCGGCACCCGTAAACGCGCCCTTGACGTGTCCGAAGAAGGCGGATTGTATCAATGACGGGGACAAGGCTCCGCAGTCTACTGCCACAAAAGGTTTATCGGCAAGTTTGCTTTGTTGGTGTATATGTTGTGCGATATGTTCCTTGCCCGTACCGTTCTCGCCCAGTATCAGCACGCTCATCCGGGTGGTGGCTACAAGGCGCACACGTTTCTTGATTTTCTGATAGGCTTCGCCCTGCCGGACGAATATCGGAATGTTCCATTGTAGTCGCTTTTCATGTTCTTTTTGCAGGGTGCGGATAAGCGGTATCAGTTTATCCTCCAACAACTGTTTCTGTATGTAATCCTTTGAGCCGAGCTTCATACTTTCCACTGCCGTATGCACCTCCCCGTAATTGGTCATAACGATAAACACCTGTTGTTTGTCGTTGGCACGCATCCACCGTAACAACTCTATGCTTTCACCGTCGGGGAGGCGTAGGTCGGCAACGACAATATCATCCACCTCTGACTTTGCCAATAGTTTCTTGGCAGTGGCAAGATTATATGCAGACATAGTATCGAAGCTGTCTTTCTTCAGCAGGTTGCAGACATAATCGTTATAGACGGGGTTGTCCTCAATCACAAATACTTTCATCCGACGACCTCCTTTCCTTTTGCGCAAGTTCTATGATAACTGTTCCCATACGAAGCATGGCATCCACGCATTTCCGCAATTCCATTTCGGAACATTCAGATTCTTGATGCAGCAGTTCATACAGGTTCCACAAGGGTTTGTCAGCACGGATAACAGCCCATGAACTTCGCTGACGGTGTATCCATTCGTCCAACGCCTTGCGGTCATTCCTCTCCATGATTTCCCGGACAGCCTGCATATCCTTTTCTGTTTCGGTTATCAAACGGTCGAGCATCGCCCGTTTGTCACCATATGCAAGCAGAGAGGACAAGTCGGGAAGTTCATCCTTGTCCGTACTTGTCAAAAGGCATTTGTCTGATACAGCAACCAGTTCGGAAATGGAAAATGGCTTGAACAGGCAGGCGGTAAATCCATTTTCCAACAGCTCCTCTTCGCTGCAACTGCCGGAGGCGGTCGCCACGACAATGGGAATCTCTTTCGAGTTGCTGACACTTGACGAGCGTAACAACTCCAACACCTCATAGCCGTTAATCTCCGGCATCTTCATATCGGTTATCATGAGGTCGTATGTGTGCTGCCGCATGGCTTCCATTGCATCGCCAATAGTGGTGAACGTGTCGCAATGCACACCTATACCAGCATACATTTCCTTTGTCATGGATAATACCATCGGATTGTCGTCCAATACGATGACAGAATAAGGTCTTTCTATATGAGCCAGACTTTCTGCGGCTGTCTGTTCTTCAATACCAATATCGGCAGTGTTCATTGGCAACTCCACAGTAAAACGACTGCCTTCTCCTTTTTCGCTTTCCAAGCGTATAGTGCCGCCAAGCATCCCGACTATCTGTTTCACAATGCTTAACCCCAATCCGAAACCGTCTTGCGTGGCGGCGTTGGAAAGCCGCTCGAACGCTCCGAACACTCGCTGTTGTTCTTCCGCACTCATGCCGGTTCCGGTGTCCTCTACTACAAGGGTCAGCCTATTGCCGTCATAGCTTATGACAAGTGAAACGCTTCCGGCATTCGTGAACTTGACGGCATTGCCCAGCAGGTTGTCGCATATCTGTATGATGCGCTCCTTGTCGCCATTCAGGATAATACCCTCCGGGCACTCGATGGTAAGTTTAAGATCTTTTGCTTCTGCTTGTTGCGTAAACTCCGTTTGCAACAGCTCCGCGATGTTTTCCAAACGAAACGGACGGACATTCGCCTGTTCCTTGCCGCTGTCCAAGCGGAAGAAGTCAAGCAGGGAGTTGAGCATGTCGGTCATTCTCTTGGAGGCTTGCAGGATATTGTCCGCATAACCGCTTATCTTTTCTTCTTCGTTGTCCTGCATCAGTTCCGCATATCCATGTATGGCAGTCAGTGGTGTGCGTAGCTCGTGGGTGATGGTGTGCATCGCTTTCTTGCGTGAGGCTATCAACGATTCGTTTTGTTTTACGGACTTTTGCAGTTGCCCGATTAAATCTGTTGTCTTACGTTTGTACTGCTTGATGCGGGTGGCATAGCGGTGAATGATGATGTATGAAATAATGAGCAACAGCAGCATGACACCCGTTATGATACCTACCTGCAAGAACGACTTTTCACGCATAGCGGATATTTCCGCCTCACGTTCCTGCAAGTCAGCCTGCACCTTGTGGTCCATCTGCTGGATAAGGGTTTGCAGTTGGCGGTTCAGTTCCGCATTGCGGCTGGCAAGGCTGTCGGCATACTCCGACAGACGATGGCTCTGGGCACGTTGTTGCGCTATCATATCACGGTTCAGTGTGTAGAGCATCGTGGTGGTCGTCGTCGGAGGTGCTTCCTGTTTCTTGCCGAACAACCCGAGAAAACCTTTCCTCCTCTGTTTCTTCGGCTCTTCCTGCCTGCTCGTTTGCACTATCACCGGCACCTGCTTGGCTATCCGGCGGTTGATGTCCGCCTGTTGTTCCAGAGCCTCCATGATGGCGCACAGCCGCTTTTCCTTGTCCTCCAGCAAGTGGCGCACGCTGTCTATGCGCACCGATTCGTAATGGCTCTTGAAGCGGCAAAGCATACTATCCACCGTCATCCGTTGCCGCCGGTATGCCGCCACATCCTTATCGTCCCATTCCAGCACCGACTCGCCCAAAAGAGACAACTCCACCACACCCACATACGCATCGTGTGTTTCCTTGCGGAAGCGGTTGATTTCACGGTTCTCCCGTTCCAGCAACTCCAAGTCGCGCCATTCGCCGAGCCACGTGCAGATGATGCCGCCCACCAGCAGGACTATAAGCAGATAGCCTGCGGCAAGCAGCTTGCGGAAATGCTTGGTAGTGGTAACGAATTGTTCGCTCATTTGCTGTTTGTGTAAATACCGTTATTCAACATACGCATATAGGTCGTGGAACTTCGCAGGTTCATGGATGAGAATGGCGGCCATGCTACCGATGACCGCCATAAGTATGGCATAGCCGAAAAATATTTTATATCGCAGCGACACTGTTTGTTGATGAAAAATATAATTGGTTAACTAAAACTCCAATTTGCGTTATTTGCATTTGTTCCTTCAAAAAGTCTGGTCAGATTTTGTATCTGATGATTCTGCAATGTATCTTGTGCACAGTTTACGGCGTATTGCAAACCATTCATAATATCAGAGAATGAATTGGTTTGAACACTGTCCGGCTCATCGTCATTATTTTTCTTGTCTCTGTGAAAAAGTCCCATGTTTTTAATTTAATTACTTGATTTGTTGCCTTTAATGAGCACCAATCTTGACAATGTCCGGCTTACAGCTTCCATATTTACACTGGAGTCTATATTATTATTGACAATGCCTTGATGCCAAAACCTATATATGGTGGATTCTCCGTGTGTTCCATCACGTCCTCCTTTCTTTATTGGGATTATACTTCGGTTCATGTTCGTTGCGGGCGGAACTTTTCCGCCCGACGGTTTACTGCTTCCTCAAGGTAGGCAATGCTCCGTTAAGTTCGTAACGCCACTCTGAGCCTGCGTTCTGCAAGGCGGTGTTCATGGTAGCAACGGCTTTCTGCCAGGTAACGTCAGTGCCGTCCACCTTCGTGGCTCCGGTGCTTTTCTTATTGTAGCCGATACCTTGTTCATGATTGTTCTTCCAATAGCAGGCGGTCACGGTGGTGTAGTTATTTCCCAAAAAACCGCCGATATGTACATAGCCAGTGCTACTACCCGTACTGGTTACGTTGCCCGTGGCATAGCAGGCAAGGACGCTGCTTCCTCCGTTGAATCCCACCAGACCGCCGCCAGAGAGATTCTTTGGGGAGTCTATTTCTAAGGTTACGTTGCCTGTGGCATAGCAAGCGGTCATGGAGCCCCATTTTTCTCCTGCCACGCCGCCGACATCGACCGTTCCCTTCACTGTGGCCGAGGAGCTGCATCCGGTGATGGAACCGGCCTTTTGAGCACCCACCACACCGCCGACATACACCGTGCCGCTGACGCTGCCCGACACCGAGCAGTTTTCAATGGTGCCCCAGCTATATCCTACCACGCCGCCAATACTGCCGCCATATATTTGATTGCTTGTTATCTGTACGCCCTCCATCACCACGTTCTTCACCGTACCAGCTCTATTGAGATAGCCGAACAGACCCACAAATTGGTCTTTTGTCGTAATGGTCAGCCCCGTGATGGTATGGCCGCCGCCGTCGAAGGTGCCGGTGTATGAGTTGTCGAAGCTTGTGCCTATCGGCGTCCAGTCTTTGCCCGTCAGGTCAATGTTTTTGTCGAGGGTAATGTTAATGTCGGTCTTACCTCCGTTCACTAATTCGGCTACATTCAACAGGCCGTCGGCGTTATAGACCGTGTAGCTGCCGTTGCTCTCTATGGTATAGCCCAGGTCTTTTGCCGCAGCGAGGGAGACGGTGTAGGTATATTCACCGCCCGCCTGCCAGTCGGTAGCATTCTTCATCTTATAAACGAAGGTCTTGCCGTTAGTGAAGGTGCAGGTAATGAAGGCCGTGCCAGCTGCTACACTTTGCGGGGCTACGAGGGCGGTGTAGGTGTTGCTGCCCTTGTCATACGGGACGATTATATCCGGGTTGTCGCCTTCAGTGGAGAGTCCCGTCAGCTGCACGGATGCCAGCCCCTCGGTGTAGTCCGTCAGAACGATGGTCACTCGCGCCGTGCGGTGGGTGAAGCGGAGCGTGGGGCTGCCGTAGGTCACCGTCTGCCCGTCGGCTACGATGAGGTCGCTGCCCTCAAAGTCTTTCTGGGTACTTTGGTTGGCTTTTACCTTTACCGCAGGTGGGGTTGTCTCGCCAGCGGTGTAGGGCCACCACGCCGTGACGGTGATGTCTTTGTGGTTGGTCCAGTAGTGCGGGTCGGTGGAGGTCAGCGTGGCGCTGGTGAGATCGACGGTGGAGGGCGTCACGTTGTACGTCTTCACCGTGCCGTCCATCAGGACTGCCACGCTCTGCACACCCTCCCAATTGCCGTCCACCGGGGCACGGGTGCCGGCGGTGGCTGTCGCGGCGGGGTTCAGCCCCGTGGCGGTGAAGACGATGGGTGTGCCTTCCGCCCCTTCAGACAGGAAGCCTGCTTCGTCCTGCGTGCAGGCGGCGAGGGCGAACAGCAGGGCGAGGGCTGCGAATATATGGATGTTTGTTCGTTTCATGATGCGTGTTGTTTAGGGGTTTTTATTGTTTCTTTTCAGTACGGGCAGACCGCCGGTGCCGAGTGTCCACTGGTAGTCGTTGCCGGTGAGGGCGGTGTTCATGCCGTCGACGGCTGTCTGCCATTTCACGGTCGCGCCGTCTACCTTCGTGGCAACTACCGTTCCTCCTTCATTACGGAGTACTCCTTGCTCGGCATTGCCTCCCCAATAACAGGAAGTTATATTCTTGTAGTTGAAACGCACTATAGTTCCACAGCCAGCCTCATCTTTCAATGTGCCGTTGAACCAGCAAGCGATGATATCGCCATAATTTGCATTGGCTATACCACCACTATGTACAGTAAGTTTTCCCGTCACAGAGCAGGCAATGATTTGGCCATGATTTCGGTCCACCATTCCAGCAGCTCCTCCACTACTGCCATCCAGATTCACATCTATGAGTTGTAGGTTCTTTATCACTCCACTTTGATTTAAAAAAAGAAAAAGTCCAAACCTCGCTGCTGAAAAGTTTAATCCCGTAATGCTGTGTCCCTGCCCATTAAAGACGCCGGAGTAGCCTGGCCATGTGTCTAAACGTGTCCATTCCCTACCCGTCAGGTCGATGTCGGCAGTCAGGGTGATGTTGATACCGAGATTACCGTTGTTGGCTATGTCTGCCACAGCCTTCAATCCCTCGGCAGTAGTCACGGTGTAGTTGCCCTGTCCGTCGTCGGTATATCCCTTGTCCTTGTTCAGCGTGATGTTGTAGAACTTGCCCGCCACGGGGGTGATGCCGG
>OHMF01000954.1_pt1 | contig 11882 bp, 8 predicted proteins | sample 1569181 | NCBI WGS metagenome assembly OHMF01 (sample SAMEA3879559, study PRJEB24766) | human gut metagenome | biome: human-associated habitat; feature: feces | place: USA | collected 1985/1987
GATAGGCCAACGCCGTTCCGTCTTTTCCCAAGAACAGCGAGGAAATCTGCGTGTGCAGCGCTTCAATGACCACAAACGCAATGGCTGCAAAGCACAAATCCAGCACCAGTGCAGCGTGGTACCCTTTTTTGATGCGTTGGGGCTTGCCTGCGCCAAGGTTTTGGGAAACAAACGGCGAAACCGCATTGCCGATGGAGACAAAAATCAAAGAGAACACATTCTCTACTCGCATCGTCGCCGAATAGCCTGCCAGCGCCTGTGTGCCGAATGGATTTACAACTGCCTGCACAATCAGCATACCGATGGACACCGTAGACTGCTGAAGAATCGACGGCACGGCAATTTGCAGCATGGATTGCAGCTCCCGCCAGTCAAATCGTTGAAATGGGCTCTCGTATCGCCGCATCCGATGAAGAAAAATCAGAAAGGAAAATATGGCGGAAATGCCTTGGGCAATCAAGGTTGCAAGAGCGGCACCGAACACGCCCAGACCAAGCCCAGCAACCATCCAAAGGTCCATAAAAATATTCAGGACAGAAGAAAAAATCAGGAGTGCCAAGGGAATTCTTGATTCACCGATGGAGGTGAACATGTTGGAGAGAATGTTATACATAAACAAGAATGGAAAGCCCGCAAAATAGACCCGCAGATACAGCACCGCCTCATCCAGAATGTCGGGAGGGGTTTGCAAGCCCCGCATCATCGGGAGGGAAAAGCATAAGCCAAAAACGCCAAGGACAATGCTCAGAATCAAAAAGCTGAGCAAGGACGTTGACACAATGGTTTTCATTTTGCCATATTCTTTGGCACCGAAATAGCGGCTCACCAGCACACCGGCACCTACGCCAGCTCCCAGTGCCACACAAATGAACACATTGGTCAATGCTGCACAGGCACCGACAGCTGCAAGTGCAGAAGAACCAACAAACTGGCCGACAATAATGGAGTCGGCCATATTGTATATTTGCTGAAAAAAACTCCCAAGAATCATCGGCATTGCAAAAACCGTCAACGCTTTGAGGGGCGCATCGGTTATCAAATACTCATCTTTCGACATTCTCATATTCCTCCTTGGTACTTGTATTGTAGTATCCGCTTTATTTGCCTTCACAACTTCCGAATTGTTGAACTGAGCCGAGTATACCACACTCTTCCCACAAATACTACCACACAAAAAACTCCCATGCTTACATCGGAAGATGCTGTGCATGGGAGTTTTTGCTGCGCCTGTTACGGCGTATTGTTACTTATTGAAGGTCTCCTCGTTCAGCAGGCCCTCGCTCTTGGCAACGCAGATGCTGGCAACTGCATCACCCACCACGTTCAGGGAGGTGACCAGCATCTCGATGGGGCGGTTGATGGCGAGGATGAGGGAGTAGGCCAGCAGGGCGCTGTCATTCACGAAGCCCGCGCCGGACAGGATGGTGAAGAGGATGACGGCCCCTGCGCCGGGGGCGGCAGGCGTCCCCACCGAGGCCAGCAGAGCCAGCAGAGCGACCACGACCAGCTGGGCGGGAGTAACGGTGTAACCGGCGCAGCCTGCGATGAAGACAGTGGCCACCACCTGCATGATGGCGGTGCCGTCCATGTTGATGGTCATGCCCAGAGGCAGGACGAAGGAGGCGATGGACTCATCGACGCCGAAATCCTCGGTGCTGACCCTGATGTTCAGGGGGAGAGTGGCTGCGCTGGAAGAGGTGGAGAAGCCGAAGACGGCCACGTTGGCGATCTTCTTAATGAAGGTGATGGGGTTCTGCTTTGCGCCCAGCGCCACCACCAGAGGATAGGCCACCAGCAGGAAGACGAAGAGCAGGACCACCGTGACCACCACATACACCAGAGCGGGCTTGAGGTAATCAATGCCGTAGATGGCGAAGGTGCGGGTCAGCAGCACGAAGACTGCAAAGGGCGCGAAGTTTGTGACGACGAAGTTCAGGAAGACCACCACCACGTCGTTCACCTCGCCCAGCAGGCGGCGGAGGGTGGAAGTACGGCTCTCACCCAGCACATTCATGCTCAGGCCCACAGCCACCGCGAGGAAGACGGAGGAAAGAACAGCGTTGTTGCTGCCGAAAGCCGTGACGATGTTGGAGGGGATGACATTCAGCACCACGTTCAGGGGGTTGGAACCGGTGGAGCCGGCGGCTTCCGTCAGGCCCTCGATGTGAGCGTTGAAGAGGCCCATGGAATAGGTGGCGTAGCCCACGCATCCGGCCAGTGCCAGCGCCATAAAGGAGCAGAGCAGGAACCAGAAGAGAGTCTTGGCCGAGATGCGGCCCATGGTGCTGATATCGGCAATGCTGCCGATGGCCAGCGCGATGGAGGTGAAGACCATCGGGATGATGACCAGCTGCAGTGCTTTGATGAAGAGCTGGCCGATGATGTAGAAGAGGCCGAGCGCACGTTCCGCGCCCTCTGCGGTGATGTCCTGGAAGAGCAGGTCGTTGATGGTCTGCCAGATGCCGCTGTTGCCGGAAGCCACGAGCTTTTCGCGCAGCATCATAAAGGCAAAGCCTGCCGCCAGACCGCAAACCAGAGACACCGCCATCTTTCTTGCCAGTGCCGCGCCGCTGTTCTTATTTTTTTCCATACGATTTTCCTCACTTTTGTCCATTTCCCAGTGTGTTTCGTTCACATTCGACCTATCCTACCACGGCAAACTGTTGGACGCAAGGGAAAAATCGGCTTTTCAGGCGATTTTTTCGCAAAAGTATGACGCATGAAAATTTGATGTAAAAATTACGTTTTGGATAAAAAGAAACCTCTCCGTCTCGCCTACGGCGTGACGGAGAGGTTTGATCTTATGTATTGTCTGCGCCCAGCTCTGCGGCTTCCAGCACCTTGATGCCTTCGGCCTCGAACGCAGCGCGCAGAGTCTCGGCAAAGCCGGGGCGCGGCACCTTGTTCTTGACGCAGAGGGTGATGATGCCATGCAGGCTGGTACATTCCAGACCGATGGAAGCGCCGTCCGCCGGCACCCAGGTCTGGAAGTCCTCGATGTACCGGGTCAGCTCCGGGCTGGACGGGGCGAAGGGGTCGCCCAGATAGCTCACCCAGAAGTCCGCCGGGAAGCCGCTGATGTACTCGCCCATCTGGAAGATGCGCTTTTTGATGCTGAGGCTGGCTTTCTGCTGGTAGACCCGGTAGACCCAGCCCATCTGCTCCGCGATACGGAACAGTTTTCGCTCAGCGGAAAGGTTCTCTTTCAGGTCAGCGTCCACGCCCACGGCCACTTCGGCCAGCGGGGCATCTGCCGTCAGCGGCAGCTTGCGCTGGAAGGATGCCACGCAGTTGTAGAGGGCGTTCGGCGCACCCAGCGCGTCGCGGGCGTCTGTCGAGTAGCTGTAGAGCACCTCGTCCTTGTCCAGATACGCCCGCACCGCCTTACAGAGCAGAGCCGTAAGGGTACTGAAGGGCTTGACGCCGCAGCGGAGGGCGGCGTCCACAAGCCCCGCCTTTTCCAGCCGGACGCGGCAGCAGGTGGGCGTCTCTTCAAAGGTCTGCACCACAGGGCGCTGCATATCGTTGGCCACCTGACTCTCGGGGTACTTTGCAAGGATGTCCTCGATGTCGTAGGCAGGGTCCGTCTCAAGGGTCCGGCCCTCGAAAGCCGTGCCGTACCGCAGGTTGCAGTAGAACTGCAGCACCATGGTCATGAAGGGTGCTATGCCCCGGCCATCGGCCAGAAAGTGGAACCAGTCAAAGTAGACGACTTTCCCCTCATAGCTCAGGGCAACCGTAAAGCCGTTCTCGTCCGGAAATTCGGGCTTTGCGCTGCCCTGCCGCACCGGGCAGGGGGCGTCCGACGGCTCGAGGTGGAGCAGCTTTTTCTCCCACACCGGCTTCTGGAAATAGTAGGGTGCCTTTGCCCGGGCCGCATCCAGAGCCTGCTGCAAAAGCGCACCGTCCACGGCATCTTTCAGCGTGACCTGATAGCGGCAGTTGACCATGTTTTCGCGGTAATAGTAGACGATGCCCTGAAAAACAGAGCGCTGTTCGGCATCCATCCCTTATTCCCCCGCGTGTGCGGCCAGATAGTCAGCCAGATCGCTGATGGTGACGAAGTTGCGCAGCTCCTTTTCGGGGATGCGCAGGCCGAAAGTCTCCTCCAGGTCGGCGACGACGGTCAGGATCTCCATGGACGACAGGTCCAAGTCGTCCATCAGGACGCTGTTCTCGTTGACATCCTCGGGGGAAATCTCTGCAACATCTTCCAGAATTGCAAGGATCTGGGACACGATCTCGGTTCTTTCCATAGTTTGAATCTTCCTTTCGTAGTTCCATTAACGGCGGCTGCAGCTCTTTTCCAGTATTCCGCAGCCTGCCCGGTTTATTCTTACTTGCGCAGCAGCTTGCCGGTGCCGGTGCGGGGCAGAGGCTCGGTGCTGAACTCCACGGCGCTCATCCGCTGATACAGCGGCAGGGTACGGTTGGTGGCGGTGATGAAGTCGCGGACGGTCTGCTGGTCGGCCTCGCCGCAGTAGATGACGGCACAGATCTTCTTGCCCTTCTCCCTGACGATGCATTCCTTGACGGCCTCGCACTTGGACAGCAGATTTTCCAGTTCTTCGGGGCTGACGTTCTCACCGTTGTCGAGGATGATGATATTCTTCTTGCGTCCGGTAATGTAATAGAAGCCGTCCTCGTCCACACGGGCCAGGTCGCCGGTGTGGAACCAGCCGTCGGCGTCGAGGACTTCTGCGGTGGCCTCGGGGTCTTTGTAATAGCCCAGCATGACGCAGCCGCCGCGGATGCAGATTTCGCCCGTCTCGTCCAGCTTGTACTCGGCGTGGTCGTCGGGCTTGCCCACGGCGCGGATGTGCTTTTCGTCCTGCTCGTAGTTGATGATGCCGTCGCCGCAGGTCTCGGTCATGCCGTACACCTGAGTGATCATCATGCCCTGCTGTGCCAGCTCGGCCAGCATGGCGCCGTCAAACATGGCAGAGGAGCCGCAGGGGTTCCAGATGCCGTTCAGGCGGGCGCGGCGGCCCCGCTTGACGTCTTTGTAGATGGCCTCCATCAGCATGGGAGCCACAGCGATGGCATCGCTGTGCATCAGGCCGAGGTCGCGGTAGAAGTCGCGGATGTCGGCGGAGAGGTTCAGCGCCCAGCCCTTGCAGGCCCAAACGAAGAGGCAGATGAACGTACCCAGATGGAACAGGGGCAGGATGGCGAAGTTGCTCAGGACGTCGTTTTTGTCCTCGGGCATATGCTCGTGCTTATAGTCCAGCATAGCGCCGCCGAATTTGACCTGGCACTCCACAGTGGTAAAAAAGTTGCGCTCCGAGAGCATGACGGCCTTGCTGCGGCCGGTGGTGCCGGAAGTGAACATCAGCACCATCAAATCATCATGGCCCACGCAGTCAACAAGCTCTGCAGGCGCGCTGTCCTTGAAGGCGTCCATCGGGCGGAGTTTATCGCCGTAGGCGGCCTCGATGTCGGGGCGGCAGCCATAGTCGATGCCGTCGTTGACGATGAGGGAAGGCTCGACCAGGCCCAGCTCATATTCCAGCTCGGGCCAGGTCTTTTTCTGGTTGATGGTCACGACGACGGCCCCGGCGAGGATCGCGCCGAAGCTGTTGACACCGTACTCATAGCAGTTGCGGCTCATGATGCCGACACGCTTGCCCTTGATGTCGGGGATATTCTCCTTAAAATAAGTAACGGCCCTGCGGATGTCCTGCACATACTGGGCGTAGGTCTTTTCCACCACAGTCTTGCCATCGGCGGCCACATAGCGGAAAGCCACCCGGTCGGGGTACTGCTTCGCCATGACGTCCGTGATGAGCTCATATACAGTATTTATCATTTTTGTCGCTCCTTGCTGTTTTTCTTTATTGCAGCGAAACGCCGGCAGCTGACATTTTCTGCCTCAACGTAATAATACCTGTTTCGACAGAGAAATGCAACTACGCGGCGTATCCTTTTCACTGTTTCTTCTTCCTTGTTACTTGCGCAGCAGCTTGCCCAGCGCGTTGCGGGGCAGGGGCTCAGCGGTGAACTCCACAGCACTGATGCGCTTATACAGCGGCAGGCTGCGGTTCACCTCGGTGACGAAGGCTCTGACCTCTTCCTGCTTATCCTCAGGGCAGTAAATGACGGCACAAATTTTCTGGTCCTTCTCCTTCACGATGCACTCGGTGATGGCCGGGCAGAGGGCCAGCTTCTTTTCCAGCTCTTCGGGGCTGACGTTCTCGCCGCTGGCGAGGATGATAAGGTTCTTCTTGCGGCCGGTGATGTAATAGAAGCCTTCCTCATCCATCCGGGCCAGGTCGCCGGTGTGGAACCAGCCGTCGGCGTCGATGACCTCTGCCGTGGCCTCGGGGTCCTTGTAGTAGCCCAGCATCACGCAGTCGCCCTTGATGCAGATCTCGCCGGTCTCGTCCAGCTTATACTGAACGTGATCGTCGGGCTTGCCCACGGCACTCATGTGCTTTTCGACCTGCGTGAAGTTCAGGATGCCGTCGCCGAAGGTCTCGGTCATTCCGTAGCACTGGTTGACGACGAAGCCGTTCTGGGCCAGCTCCAGCAGCATCCTGGGGTCGAGGGCAGCGGAAGAGCAGCACAGGTCCCACAGGCCGTTCAGACGGCTGACGCGGCCACGCTTCATGTCGTTGTAGATGGTCTCCACCAGCATGGGGGCCGAGGCCATGACGTCGCTGTGCATCAGGCCCAGGTCGCGGTAGAAGTCGCGGATGTCGCCGCAGAGGTTCAGGGCCCAGCCGGCAGGCGGGTAGGACATGACGCAGACGAAGCAGGCCATGTGGAAGAGGGGCAGCAGGGTCATATGGCTCAGCGGCAGCTTCTGGCCTGCCGGGAGGCGGTTGGTGATCCAGTTCTCTGCCACCTCCGAATAGGTGTGCAGGCTGGCGCACATATTCCGCTCCGAGAGCATGACGCCCTTGCTGCGTCCGGTGGTGCCGGAGGTGAACATCAGCATCATCAGATCATCGTGGCCCACGCAGTTGGTCAGCTCGCCGGGGGCAGTATCCTTATAGCAGTCCATGGGGCGGAGCTTCGGGCCGTAGGCGGCTTCCAGCTCGGCGCGGCAGCCGTAGTCGATGCCGTCGTTCAGGATGAGGGCAGGCTCCACGAGGCCCAGCTCATATTCCAGCTCCTCCCAGGTCTTTTTCTGGTTCAGGGTCACGAGAACGCCGCCGGCGAGGATGATGCCGTAGGACGCCACGCAGAATTCATAGCAGTTCCGGCTCAGCAGAACGATGCGCCGGCCCTTGATGTCCGGCACTTCGGCCTTGAGATAGGCCACCATCCGGCGGATGTCCTGCGCATACCCGCGATACTTCTTCTCCACGACGGTCTTGCCGTCCTCGGCCACATAGCGGATGGCCACATGATCAGGAAACTCCTGCTCCATGCAGCGGGTCACCATGTCGTATACGCCTGCGGGTACTTTGATGTATTCAGCCATCGGTCTTTCTCCTTTTTGTCAAATTTTCAGCTCTGCACTTTTTTCATTCACTTTCCAGAGTCATTCCGAATCTCTGGCAGTTCGAGGAAAACTTTGGCACGGCTCCTTATGGCAACAGTATACCGCAAGCAGAACGTAAACGCAAGATTTAATTGCACAAATATGCAACTTGAGCTTGCATTCGATTTGTGCAGGCAGATGTAATTCTTTCCTTTTGTTGCGATGCGCGAAAAGCTGTGATACACTTTTTTCGTCAGGACGAAACTTCGCCCGGAGGTCGAGTCCTTATCAAATTGACAGCAAGCCCAAAAAGCATTATACTGTTTATATCATTTGGCAAAAAAGCTCCCCGCCGAGCTTCATATTTTTATTTATCGCGCCTAAAACACGGCCTTCCGGGGCCTCCGGGACGAATGGCGCACAAGGAGGACCCTTTTCATGGAAGGCACCAAGCCCCGCACTGTAAGCAGCCTTGGCATGTTCGACCTGCTGAAAGGCATCGGAATGCTGGCCATCGTCTTTGCCCACACGGCAGAGCTTTACCCCCTCGGCACCAACGACGTCACCCCTTTCGCGTTCGCGCTGTTCGCTTACCGCGAAGCGCTGATGGCCGCCTTTTTTATTGCCAGCGGCTACGGCTTCCGCAAGCGCTCCATCCACAAATGCATCGAGCAGCAGCTCAAGACCCTGCTCAAGCCTTACCTTTATACTGCACTGGCCACCACGGTGCTCCACGCTTTCCTTCACCACGCAGCTTTCGGCTCGTGGGATGCTGCCATCTCAGAATCGGCTAAGGTCTTAGGCGGTTTCCTGTTGGGCCTGCCCCACACGGCCACTTACTTCGGGCATCAGTTTTTCTCCTGCGGACCCATGTGGTACTTAGTGGCTCTGATGCTGGCGTGGGTGCTTCTGGACGTGCTGCTCGAGATCTTCCCCGAGCGGTACATAACCCCCGCAGTCGTCGGCGTCACCCTGCTTGGCTGGGGCGTCACGCTGGTGTGGGAGGCTCCTTTCTGCATCGCACAGGGCATGGTGTCGCTGCCCTACCTTTACATCGGCTATCTGGCCAAGAAGCGCCGCCTTTTCGAAACTCCCCTTTCCGGTAGAGCCAAGGCCGGCCTCATCGCGTCCGCGCTGGGCGTCGTCGCGGGCGTTTTGCTGACCCAGAGCACCGACTGCGTTTCGCTGGGTGAGTGGACGATGGGGCCGCTGAGCATCCTGCTGGATGGCGCAGTGGGCTACGGCATCATCCGGCTCTTTTTGAAATGGCAGCGCCGAGTGGACGGCCCCATCTCCCATGCCATCGAGTGGGTGGGCCGGCGCTCGCTCTTCATCTTCTGCATCCACACTGTGGAGCTGACGGCCATCCCGTGGTATCTGATGGCTGCAAAGTATGCTGACCATCCGGTGCAGGGGATGCTGCTGCAGTTCGTGTTCTCGCTTGTGTCCATCTTCGCCGTCACCGAACTTCTGATGCGCCGCAAAGAGCTTGGCCGGAAGCTTCGGGGCGGCAAGCCTGCGGACAAGCCCCGGCAGCGGAGCAAGACTCGCCGCTATGCGGCAAAACACTGAAATTCCTGCGCTTTGGTATCCAGCCATTTTGAGGGCAGACTATAATTACTTTTGATGCATAGGCTTGCAGCGCGGGTTGTACGCCTTGCGATAAATTGGAGGAGGCCCCGGTAATGATGAACGAAACTCCTGAAGCGGCTCTGCGCAGCCGCATTGCGGACCTTGAACAACAGCTCAAACTTGCAGACAAAGGCACTTCGCGGCTGGCCCAGCGCTGCCTCGAGCTGGAAAAACAGCTGCAGACCTTCTATGCTGCCCACCCCCAGAAAGAGAGGCAGACCGACTCGCCTGCTCTGGTGCAGCCGCTGCTTTACTATGATGCCGGGTTCGGCTTTTCCCAGAAAGACACCGTCAAGGCCCCGGACTACGAATACGACGAGCTGAACGGCATGGTGACAGCGACCTTCGAGCTGCCGGAGACCGCGTTCAATCTCCGTTTCGACCCCGGCGAACTGCCCTGCTGCATCACTGATTTCGTCTTCTCGGATGACCGCATCCTCTGCCGCCCGGTGAACGGTGTGCCGCTCCATGGCGACGGCATCCTGTTCCTCAACAACGACCCGAATTTCATGCTGGAAGGTCTGAACCGTTTCCCCGCCGGGATGAAGCTGGGTGTGAGCTACTGCTACTTCCCGCTGGAGCCGCTGGCTGACGACCCATTGTTCGCCGCCGTTCTCGAGGGCGTACAGTATTTCCAGAAGACCCGCGTCTGCGAGCAGAAGCACCTCGACCAGCTGGAAAAGACTACGGCTGACCAGAAGCAGACCATCGAGGCCCTGCAGAAGAATCTCTCCGAGCTGCATCAGGCCAACGCCGAGCTGAGCGCCCGGAGCAAAGCCTACGAGAGCTCGCTGGAAAACATCCTCTCTTCCAGCAGCTGGAAACTCACGCTGCCCCTGCGCCGCCTGCTGGGGCTGTTCCATCGCAGCCATTGAGCCTGCCTGCGGAGAGGAGGATACGATGTACAGCAGTTATACCACTCTGCAGCGGGCTCAGCTCGCCAAACAGGAATATCTCGACACCCAGGAAGTTTTTCTCGGCGTCTATGCGCCGGGACGGAACGCCGCCCTGAAAGCTTCCCTGCAGGACCAGCTCCACCGCAAATTTTTATTGACGGACAGCCTCCGCCCCGAAGCCCTCGGCAGCGCCGTCGGTGTGCTTCTGGTCAGGGAAGACCTTTTCCTGATGCCCACGGCCCTTTCCTGCTTTGCGGACGCACTGCGCAGCGGCGCAGACTACGTCACCAGCGACGCCGTCTTCGGCTACTCGGGCGTCACCACCCTCTACCACAGTCAGGGCTTTGCAGCCTGCCCGGGCTGCGCCCTCGTCTCCCGGGAGCTGCTGCGCCGCTGTCAGGCGGAAGCCCGCGACCCGGAAAATCCCGTCGAACTGCTGACGCTGGCGGCGAAGCTCAGCCGCAGCCACGTCTGCCTCCCGCTGGCGCTGGCCCACTATGAGCGGGACATCTGCGCCGAAGACGTCTGGTCTGTAAAGGGGAAGCGCGTCTTTATCATGAGCCACCTGCTGGACATGACCGGTGCGCCCATCGTGCTGGTGAGCGCCGTGCCGGTGCTGCGCAGCATGGGCTACGAAGTGGTCGTCCTCGGCCCTGAGGACGGCGGCTCCATGCCGCTTTTCCTCGAGGCGGGAGCTACCGTCATCACCCGCAAGGGCTGTGTCCAGTCTCCCCTGCTCTGGGGGCTGGCCCTCTGCGCCGACCTCGTTCTGGCCAACACCGTCGTGGAGGCCCGGGCCGTCCGCGCCCTGAGCGGTGCGCGGGTTCCGGTGCTCTGGTGGCTCCACGATGCCTTTGCAGGCTACCCCCACATCGCCCACCAGATCCCCAGAGAGCTGGGCAAAAATATCCGGCTCTACTCCGTCGGCAGCCACGCCGCCAACGCCATGCACTCGGTGCGGCCGGAGTTCAACATCCGGCCCCTCATCTACGGCCTGCCGGACTACGCCGCCGAGAAGTTCTCCCACTACGATTTGAGCTATGCGGGCGGGCGGCCTCTGTTCGCCACCGTGGGTTCCTTCGAGAACCGGAAAGGCCAGGACATCTTCTGCAAGGCCATCCGGCTGCTGCCGCCTGAGACCATGAAGAAGGCATCCTTCCTCTTCGTGGGCAAGGCCGCAGAGGCTGAGATGATGGACGCCGTGCGGAGCCTGACCGCTGACTGCCCCGACAACGTCTTTTACGTCAAGCGGCTCACCCGCGACGAGATCAAGAGTCTGATGGCCCAGTGTACCTGCCTCGTCTGCGCCTCCCGCGACGACCCCATGCCTACTTTCGTCACTGAGGGCCTCATCTTCGGCAAGCCCGCCATCGTGTCGGAGCACACCGGCACCGCCGGGCTCATCACCGAGGGCGTGGACGGTTTCGTCTACGAGGACGACGACCCCGAAAAGCTGGCCGAGCGGCTGGCCTGGGCCATCGAGCACCCGGAAAAGCTGGCTGCCATGCGCCCCGCCTGCCGTGAGCTTTACGAGAGCCATTACTCCAAGCAGGCGTTTTCCGACAGTTTACAACAGGCTGTAAAGGAGCTCACCGGCGAATAAGCTCCCTGTTCTTTATCACTCTGCCGAAACTGAGGCAAAAAATTTGGCAGTCGTTCACAAACACACCTCCGGACTGTGATATACTCTCCTAAGAGTTTATCCCAGTCCGTTTTTGTTGAAATTTGAAAGGAGTCCCCGCATGAGTTCGTCCGCCTCCCCCGCCCCTTCGCGCCGAAAGACCCTGCTCTCGCTGGGCGTTCTGGCCCTGCTGACCGGCATCGTGGTGTTCATCTTCCGGGAGCACTGGGCCGAGATCTCCGAGGCGCTGAGCCGGCTCACCCTCGGGCAGGGGCTTCTGGCGCTGGCCGTGGGCCTGAGCTAC
>OHMF01000962.1_pt1 | contig 11803 bp, 13 predicted proteins | sample 1569181 | NCBI WGS metagenome assembly OHMF01 (sample SAMEA3879559, study PRJEB24766) | human gut metagenome | biome: human-associated habitat; feature: feces | place: USA | collected 1985/1987
TGCCGCACCTCGCTCGCCGTATCGGCACTTAGAATTATGCGGTATTGCCCTAATTAACTCCCGCTTCCCCAAAAAATTATGACAAAATCTTCCTCTCCCTCTCGTTTGGATGCCTTTTTTGGCAACCCGGCGGCTGCGGTGGGCATGGCGGTGGTGTGCAATGTGCTGTGGGGGTCGGCGTTTCCGTTTATCAAAATGGGGTACCGGCTGTTTGCTATTGACGCCACCGATACCGCTTCCATCATGTGCTTTGCCGGTGTCCGCTTTATGCTCAGCGCGCTGCTGGTGTATGCCGGGGGCGCGGCGCTGCGGCGCGGGCCGCTGCCCATGCCAAAGGGCAAAAATCTGCTTTCCTGCTGCGGGCTGGGCCTGTGGCAGACTGCTGCACAGTATACCTTTTATTATTCCGCCGTTGCCCTGCTGACCGGGGCTATGGGCGGCATTCTGAACAGCACCCAGAGCTTTATGGGGGTTATCCTGGCACATTTTTTGTACGGCAAAGCCGACCGCATGACGCCGCGCAAAGCGATTGGCTGTGCGCTGGGGTTCAGCGGTGTGCTGGTGGCAACTCTTGGCAACCACGGCAGCGGCAGCCCGGCGGGCGTTGCCTATATGCTGATCGCTTCGGTGATTTTTGCACTGGCCGGGCCGTGGAACAAAGCCGTGACCCAAAAGGTGGATTCGTTCACCGTCTCCTGCCTGAACCTTGGGGTCGGCGGTGCGGCGCTGCTGGTCATCGGCCTTGTTCTGGGCGGCAGCCTGCACCCGCAAAGCTTTGGCGCTGTGCCGGTGCTGCTTTTCCTGGCATTTATCTCCGGTGCCGGTTATGTGATCTGGGCACTGCTGATGAAAAACAACCCTGTTTCCCGCATTGCCGTGTTCGGCCTGATCATTCCGATCATGAACGTTCTGCTCTCCGCCATCCTGAACGGCGAACCCCTGTTCGAATGGCAATACCTCGCCGCCCTTGTGCTGGTGTGCGGGGGGATCTATTTGGTTAATAGGCCGGCAGCAGGGAAGAAAAAGGAAAATTAGGAATTAGAAATTAGTAATGAGAAATTAAGAACAATGTTTGGCAATTTCTAATTGCGAATTCCTCATTCAACGTAAGGGCAAAGCTATGACCAACATCTTCGATACCCACGCGCATTATTCGTCCCGGCAGTTTGATGCGGACCGGGATGCGGTGATGCGGGCGCTGGGGGAAGGCGGCGTGGTGGGCGTGCTGGAATGTGCAACGCATTCCGGCGATGCCGCTGCGGTGCTGGAACTGGCCCACAAATATCCTTTTGTACATGCCGCGCTGGGCATCCACCCCGAAAGCCTTGGCGAGGAGGACACCGCCACTGTGGCCACTTACCACGGGAACTGGCGGGCCGAGCTTGCCGCCATGCGCCCCCTGTTTGATGACCCCGCTGTGATCGCGGTGGGGGAAATCGGGCTGGACCACCATTGGCCGCTGCCAGCGCAGGAACAGTACGACCTGTTTGAAGCGCAGCTGCAGCTGGCGCAGGAGCTGGACCTGCCGGTCTCGGTGCATGACCGCGAAGCCCACGCCGAAATGTATGAGCTGCTGCGCCAGTACCGCCCCCGCGGGGTGCTGCACTGTTACAGCGGCAGCGCTGAGGACGCCGCCTGGCTGACGGCGCAGGGCATGGCCCTTGGATTTGGCGGCGCTGTGACTTATAAAGGAGCCAAGCGCGCGGCCAAGGTGCTGGCCATGGTGCCGCACGAACTGGCTGTGCTGGAAACCGACTGCCCCTATATGGCCCCGGAGCCTGTCCGCGGCACCCGCTGCGACAGCTCCCTCATCCGCTATGTGGGTGCATACATCGCCCAGCGCAAGGCACTGGAGCCGGAAGAAGTGTTCCGCACCACCGCCGCAAACGCCCGCCGAGTGTTCGGGCTGTAACTGTTTTCCGCAGGTCGCGGGGCAAAGCGCTCCGCTTCTGAATAAAAAGCTGATATTTTTAAACCGATAAGAATAAGGAGATCACTATTATGAAGGCACGCATTCCCAAACACCGCGAGTTCATCATCAACTTCCCCGACAGCATCGACCAGAACAAGGCCAACGAGGGCTGGGCAAAGCTGCAGCAGATCGTGGAGGACTACAAGAAGGCACACAACGGCGCTTCTGTTTACGCTCCCACCTTCATCGAGGACTGCGAGCCCGAGGTCAAGAAGCTGCAGGAAGAGTACGGCTTTGAGTACACCGTGGAGTTCGTTCAGTAAGTTCAGTATCGCCTGATAGTAAAAAGGGTCATTGCACAAACCGTGCAATGACCCTTTTTGCGTAGCATGGCAGCTGGTGTGGTTTCTTGGACTTGTAAATCCTTAGCAGAACCGTTAAAATGAGGAGGGAAGGGTGAACAACAGGATGAATGTGCAAGCTTATTTAAACAATCTGAGTTTCCCTAAGAACATGGAAGAACTTGACCATTATGCAGATCAATTTGACGTTGAAGTTTTAATGTGTTCAGAGTGGGTGGAGTGGACAGTGCCTAAGTGGACGGTTCCCGGTGATATTGTACTGTTTTTTCATGCAAAAACGGCCATTCAGAGTATCCGCCGTTTGGAGACCGCATTGAAAAAAGAAAAAGAACATCTATCGCAAAGAGAGTATGAGAGACTTTGGAATGCGCTGCAGCGGGCACGCTTACTTTACCAAAAGTACGGCGGAAAAATATTGGCGATTGGAAAAGTTGCAGAGCAACCGTTTTACGATGCGCATCCCGGTATGAGCGAGGAAGAGAAACTGCAACTGAATATAAATTTTATAACAAGCCGTAGGATATTTGCGAAAATAGATGAAATATGCTTGCTGCCGTGCCCAGTAGATATTTCTGAATTTTCAGATTTTATTTTCGTTTCACGCCAAAGTGCGATTACACCTGTGGTTGGAAGTGACTTTGAGCGCCTGAAAGCATTACTTGCAGCAGGAAATAAATTGCCGCCGTATTTGCTGGAGAGCAGAGCGATCCCGCTGCCGCTGCAAAAGATCAACGCAGAAAATTGGCTTGAAGTCACACAGGCATATCGCCGACTGTTTACGTTGGAAATTCAGTTCCGGCGGTTTTATGTGGACTATTTTCTGCGCGTGCTGGGAGATCAGAAAAAGTTCTTTTCAGAATGTGCGTGTCATAGGGATGATAAACGTACCGGGTTTGCCGATAATGCAGTCAAACTGGGTGGAAAATGGTGCTTTGTGGAGATAAAGCTCAATGTTCAGGCCGAACAGCATCTGCACGACCAGCTGAAAAAATACTGTCATGCAGAGTGGGCAGACCTGCGGGAGGAACGCGTCCTGCGGCAGGAACGGATATGGCAGAATACGATGTTGGTAATGGATACTACAAGTCTGTATTGCTACGATGCGGCAACAGATCAGCTGGATTTGCTGGTACAGCTTGATGCCATCCGAACAGAGGAGGATGTTCGGATTCTGCGGGAAGAGTTCATTCCGCGCCTACGGTAAGAGAAAGACATAAAAAGGGTCATTGCACAAACCGTGCAATGACCCTTTTTGCGTAAGTTCATTCCATAAAATGGCATCCCGGAGCGTCCGCAGACGCTCCGGGATGCCGAAATTATAAAATCACTATTCCGCTGAAAAAGCCCAGAGCATACGCGGAGGGCAGCTTAAATCATCCTCCTGCCTTGCTGCCTTATACCTCGTAGTCCAGACAGACGCGGTTTTTGTAGTAAGGGCGCACCTTGCTGTTTGCCACCGCCACATGAGCCGGGTGGGTGGAGTAGCCCTTGAGCGTCTCGGCGCTCTCAAAAGTGGTGTCCAGCATCAGGTCGGCGTTGGAGGAGGGAAGGGCATCAATGTTGACATGGATGTCCACGAGCCCCGGAATCTTGCCGGAAAGGCTTTCCAGACCCTCTTTGATGCCGGCCTTGACGGCGGATTTTTCCTCGGCGGACAGCTCGTCCTTCAGCTGCCAGAGAATAACGTGCTTGACCATAACAAAAAACCTCCTGCGTTTTTTCTCATTGTAACAGGGCGAGAAAGAATCCGCAAGAGGAAACAGGAAAGTCTTATGTGGGCGCGAACAGCAGCACCACCAAAAGCACAGCACAGAGCACTGAAACTACGATGCCCTCCAACCGGGTCAGCCGGATGTACTCCTCCGTAGGTTCGGGCACCTGCGTATACCGCCCACGGGAACGCAAGGCAATGGCATCCTCCGGCTGCAATGCCATAAAAATGCCAAATCCGATACCAAAAAGCGCGACTAAAATTGCGCAGATAACTTCCATAGAAACCTCCTCACTTTTTGTTTTTGTCGTCCCTGCTCAGGGTATAGCACAGATGCGAGATCAGCAGAGCAACGCAGAACACGAGCGTCACGACCATCAAAATGGAGTGCAGCGGCTCCACCTTGGGCAGAAAAATGTTGACCAGCCAGAGCGCACCGCAAAGGAGCGACAGGATGCCGAAGGGTCTGTGGAAGTGGTTCTTTTCGTCCTCACTGCTCCAGCCGGTGCCGGTGCCATTGTAAAGATCCCGAATGCCGCGGTATAAAAACAATACGCCCAGTGCTGCGTTCAGCCAGTCTGAAGTGGAAAGGTTCATATATTTGTACTTGCCTCCCGGCGGCTCAATCCGCGCTGTGCTCCCAGATTTCATACAGGATCAGGTAGATCACATCAACGATGACTGTAATGGTGCGTACCCCGTTGCTCAGGGTAGGGAAGCCGCCCAGAAACTGCGAAGAAGCAAGAACCATTGCGTTGAAGATCTCCCACACGCCGTTTTTCTTCTGCCACATGGCGCGGTATTCCGGGTCGCGGTCATATTGGTTGAAAAAGGTGTGGAGCAGCGGGTCTTTGCCCTGCAGGTCGCGGATGCCCATCCACAGTGCCACAAGGCAGAACAAAAGCTCGATAATGTTGTACCAGCCAAACGCCAGCTGCATAAAATGCACCTCCCATCTTTTACCATATTATAACATAGGGGGACGAAAACACAAGGACGCTATTCAACCTTCCTGCGTAAATTTTGCATAAATTGCGCATCAACTATTTGTTGAAACAACATAAAATAAAACCAGCCGGACGAGGCGGTTGCAAGCCCTCGTCCGGCTGGATACTTACTTCTTCGGAGTCATAAGCCTCTTCTCCTTGGTGACCTCATTTTCGGAATACGGGTTTCATAGGGTGACTCTCCTTAGAAACGTTTCTTCAGAATTTAGGTGCTTTACAAGGGGATGAAAATCAACTGTACATTGGACTGACCCTTTTCTCAACTGTTGGACTGCGGCAAACGGTTCATGAGGATGAATTTCATATTACCACATTCTTTCGAGTTAGATTTGCAAGGGAAGCGTCTTACTTAGTACATTGGTAGAACTCCTTTTCAGCTATTCAAATAAGGTTCTCCGGATCATTGATACTTTCATAAGAATCATCTCCAGCGGATCTATCTGAACGCTCTGGGGAAGAATTGAATCGACAGGTTGTCGTGTTATCGCATTATTGATGCTCAAGACCGGCTCTGTTTTTGTGTTTTTATACGGGGGAAACATCCCGTTTGTGGTGAGCCTCTATTTTGCTTCTCAGCGAACCCCGACAGCCTGTCCCTGCTGTGCGGGTTCCATATCAACCATCGGTCTTCGCTCCTTTCTTCTTAAAGTCAGCGGGAGTAACTCTCTTTTGAGCTTCTGCTGTACTTCTCTGGTTTCTGGCTTAATTATACAGGAAGATGCACGTTTTGTCTATTGGCAGACCGCACAAAGAAAAGATTTTGTTTTTGTGCAATGTTAAAACCTGCAGCGGTGCGGAAAAATTGCCCAGAAGTTCCGGGCCGTTCGTGAAGGATTTTCCGCAAAAGGGGAGAAAGTGCCCGCAGGGTATTATGCGCCGGTTTTATTTGTGCTAAAATAGCGGCAATGAATGGTAGTCGCCGCCGCCCCGCGAGATGAAAGTTTCGCGGGGCGGCTTTTTTGCGGCAAAAATTTGCATAAAAAAGAAATGGAGAATCAATCAAAATGCCTAAAACTTTACCGGAACGCATCTTCTTTACCATTGTCATGGCCGCTATCATGGTCTATGGCATGATCGTCTACAATGTGGCATTGAACACAAACGGCGTGACCAATGCTACTTTTGTTATGGCTCTGCACGAAATGCCGATCATGGTGCCGGTGGCCTTTGTGCTGGAATTTTTTGTGGTGGAAAAGCTGGCCACGAAGCTGGCATTCCTGTTTATGCGCCCCACAGACCGCCCGCAGTTCATCACCTACGCCATCTCGCTGATGATCGTGTGCATCATGTGCCCGGTGATGAGCCTGGTCGCAACGCTGCTGTTTAAGGAGCCGAGCTTTGGAATGTGGGTACACACCTGGGGCTGCAATATGCCCATGGCACTCTGCTGGCAGATGCTGTACTGCGGCCCGCTTGCCCGTGCCATCTTCCGGCTGGTGTTCCGCCGCGGGGAAAAGCAGGCCGCGTAAGGCGGTTGCCTGCGATTCTATAATAAATATGTATAAGAAATATACATAAGATGCCGCAAGAACATACCGGGGGAGATACCTATACGTTTTTTATATACCTGATATATAAAAGCTATACGGTACGGCTATTTTTGCGGAAATATTTCCCAAAACCGGAGGAATGCGCCTGCAAAACCTTGGATAAAACAAAATGAATTGTACAGAACGTACACTTTTGAATGCTTCAACTGTGCACTGTGTACAACAGTTTTGTTTTGCCGGTGCAATGCTACCGGGTAAAATGTAGAATGTGCACAAATACCCTTGCCAATTTTGTGCAATCGTACTATTATACACAACGAAAAAAGACGAAACCGACAAAGAAAGGGGAGGGCGCAGACAGCATTCAGGCAGCGCCTTCCTTGCTTTTTTCACGGTAAACAGTCTTTTCTTCGCGTGATAAGAAGGTGTGAAGGGGCGCGGAGCAAAGGTGTGCGGCAGATCCTTGACCGTGGGACTGCCGCAGACCCGGCTCCCGCCCGCAAGCCCTATCCCTGCAGGAAGGAGGAAAAGCAAATGAATAAATTGACGCAGGCTCTGATGGAAGAGCTTACCGTGGAGTATGTCAAGGTCGGCTCGCTGCAGATCCCGGAATCGGTGGTCATCAGCTGGGTGATCATGCTGCTGCTGGTGGTGGGCTCCATCCTGCTTACCCGCAACCTGAAGGTGGATCACATCAGCAAGCGTCAGGCAGCACTGGAAGCGCTGTACTCCCTTGGCAAAAACTTCTTTGAAGGGTTGCTGGGCAAGGAGGGCAGCCGCTATGTGCCTTATCTGATGACCGTGGCGCTGTACATTGCCTGCTCCAACGTGATCGGCGTGTTCGGCGTAAAGCCCCCCACAAAGGATCTGGACGTGACCGCTGCGCTGGCACTGATGAGCATCGTGCTCATCGAGTATGCAGGTGTTCGCGCCCGGGGCGGCGCGGGCTTTCTTAAGAGCCTTGCAGCCCCTACCCCCATCATGACCCCTATGAACATCCTCGAGATCGCCATTCGCCCCACCAGTCTGTGTATGCGACTGTTCGGCAACGTACTGGGCGCGTTCGTTATCATGGAACTGCTCAAGCTGGTGGTGCCGGTGTTCGTCCCGGCGGTGTTCAGCTTGTATTTTGACCTGTTCGATGGTCTGATCCAGACCTATGTTTTCGTGTTCCTGACCGCACTGTTCATGAAAGAGAGCATCGGCGGCGAGGAATAAACAACAAATTTTAAAACTGTAATTACAAAGGAGATAGAACTATGAGTGGTTTGGTAGCTCTGGGCGCTGGCATTGCAGCGCTGACCGGTATTGGCGGCGGTATTGGCATTGGTATTGCAACGGGTAAGGCAACGGAGGCAATCTCCCGCCAGCCGGAAGCTTCCGGTAAGATCCAGACGAACCTGCTGCTGGGCGCTGCTCTGGCAGAAGGTACCGCAATTTTCGGCTTCGTCGTTGCACTGCTGATCATCCTGTTCCTGGGCCAGTAACGGAGGCGTGGACGAATGCTGAAGTTGGATTTGAACCTGCTGTGGACCGTGGTGGATGTCCTGATCCTGTATGTGCTGCTGCGCAAGTTTTTGTTCAAGCCCATCCAGAACGTGCTGGATCAGCGCCAGAAGATGATCGAGGCAGACATTGAAGCGGCACAGACCTCCAAGACCGAGGCCGCCGCAGCACTTACGACCGCGCAGGACAAGCTGCGTAATGTGGACAACGAAGCCGCAGCCCGCCGCGAAGCCTACGAGAAGCAGGCCGAGGTGGAAAAGCAGCAGCTGCTGGCCGATGCGCAGAAGCAGGCTGACGAGATCGTGGCTGCCGGTAAGGCTGCTGTGGAGATCGAGCGCCAGAACAAGCTGCGGGAAGCAGATGCACAGGCTACGGCACTGGCACGCTCCATGTGCGAAAAGCTTTTGAAACATAATTTGACCGCCCAGGATGATGATCAGCTGCTGGACGATCTGCTGCAGAAAGCAGGTGCAGGCAATGGCAACTGAATTCAGTCGTGAATTTTTTGCGGATAACCGCATCGTCAAGGCCAGCCTGCGCTGCGCCCATAAACTCCGCGAAAAAGATCTGGACCGCATCAAGTCGGAGATCAAAAAGCTGTATGACGCCACGGAAGTCATCCTGAACATCACCGTGGACGAGAGCCTGCTTTCCGGTTATGTCCTGCAGGTGGGCGACCGCGTGTTCGACAATTCCGGCCGTCATCAGCTGGACAAAATGATGGAGGGCAAGCCCTCGCTGGCTACCCTCAAGACCCGCATCGAGGACTACAAGCCCGCCGAGACCTCTGCAGAGGGCGGCGTGGTCATCTCCTCCGCCGATGGCATCGTGCACATTGACGGCATGAACCGCGCTGTGTACGGCGAGATCGTCACCTTTGAAAACGGTGCCAAGGGCATGGTGGAAAGCGTGGAGCCCGAGCAGCTGGGCGTTATGCTGTTCGATGGTGCCGAGACTGTTGGTGTGGGCACTATGGTCACCCGCAGCGGCAAGCGCGCCGGTATCCCCGTCGGCGAAGCTTTCCTGGGCCGCGTCATCAACCCGCTGGGCGAGCCCATCGACGGCAAGGGTGCCATCGAAGCCGTTGGTTACAACCCCATCGAGAAGCAGGCCCCTGGCATTCTGGAGCGCCAGAGCGTGGACACCCCGCTGCACACCGGCATTCTGTCCATCGACTCGATGTTCCCCATCGGCCGTGGCCAGCGTGAGTTGATCATCGGCGACCGCCAGACCGGCAAGACCTCCATCGCCACCGATGCCATCCTGAACCAGAAGGACACCGGCGTGCTCTGCATCTACGTCGCCATCGGCCAGAAGGCTTCCTCCATTGCCCGCGTGGCCGAGGACCTGAAAAAGCATGGCGCTATGGGCTACACCACCATTGTGGCCGCCACCGCCAGCGACAGCGCCCCCCTGCAGTACATTGCCCCGTATGCCGGCACCGCACTGGCCGAATATTTTATGGCCCAGGGCAAGAGCGTGCTGATCGTCTATGACGACCTTTCCAAGCACGCCGTGGCATACCGTGCCATTTCCCTGCTGCTGCGCCGCTCCCCCGGCCGTGAGGCTTACCCCGGCGACGTTTTCTACCTGCATTCCCGTCTGCTGGAACGTTCCTGCCGTATGCGGGACGACCTGGGCGGCGGTTCCATCACCGCACTGCCCATTGTTGAAACCCAGGCAGGCGATGTTTCCGCCTATATTCCCACCAACGTTATTTCCATCACCGATGGCCAGATCTTCCTGGAGACCGCACTGTTCAACGCAGGCAACCGCCCGGCTGTCAACGTTGGCTTGTCGGTTTCCCGTGTCGGCGGCGCTGCCCAGACCAAGGCCATGAAAAAGGCCAACGCAAACCTGCGTATCGAGCTGGCGCAGTATAAGGAGATGGAATCCTTTGCACAGTTCAGCTCCGATCTGGACGCCGAGACCCGCCGTCAGCTGGAGCACGGCAAGGCACTGATGGAAATGCTCAAGCAGCCGCTGTGCCAGCCTAAATCCGATGCCGAGCAGGTGGTCATTCTGGTGCTGGCTTCCCACGGCCTGCTGGACACTCTGCCCACCGCAGAACAGCGGGAAAAGACCGCTGCCTTTGTGCGGCAGTTCCGCGCAGACGTCTCCGGCACCATGCAGAAGATCGATGCCGACGGCAAGCTGGAGCCCGACCGGGTGGACGCCATCCTGAACGCTTGGAAAGCTTATGCGGGAGGCAATGACCATGTCGTCCAGTAAGCTGCTGAAGGAGCGCATCGAGAGCATTCAGGATACCATGAAGATCACCAATGCCATGTACCTGATCTCTTCGTCCAAGCTGCGCAAGGCACGGCAGAACTACCAGAATGTGTCCCCATACTTTAACCGTATGCGGGATACCATCTCCCGTGTTGTGCCGCATCTGCCGGAGGAGCCGGAGCACCCCTTCTTCCATGAGCGGAATCTGGAAAACCCCCGGCGGGCGTATCTGGTGCTTACTGCCGATAAGGGCATGGCAGGTGCTTATAACCAGAACCTGCTCAAGTTTTTGCGGGAGCACGCAGACCCCAACGACCGCTTTTATGTCATCGGTCAGGTGGGCTACCGCGCTCTGCGCCACCGGGACCCCCGCCTTGTAGAGGAGTTCCGTTACAGCGCTACCGCACCTACCCTGCAGCGTGCCCGCGACATCACGGTGGACGCCATTGATGACTTCAAGTCCGGCAAGCTGGACGAGATCTACATCGTCTACACCAAGATCCAGAACGCCCTTACCAGCGAGCCTGTCATGGAGCGTCTGCTGCCGCTGGACCGGCGGTTTTTGCAGCCTGCTCCCAAGGGTCTGGGCGACCCCAAGGGCGAGGTGGAACTGGTGCCGGACGCATGGACGGTGTTCGAGCAGATCGCACCCATCTATATGCACGGCATGATCTTTGGTGCTATGACCGAGAGCTTCTGCGCCGAGCAGAGCGCCCGCATGACCGCCATGGATTCTGCCACCAAGAGCGCCAATGACATGATCCGGGATCTGCAGCTGGAATACAACCGCACCCGTCAGGGCTCCATTACACAGGAGATCACCGAGATCATCGGCGGCGCGGCTGCCGTGCAGGATCGGACATAATAAAGGAACTTTCTCTGGCATCGCGCAGCGATGGCTAAGAGGGTTCGTTGGATAAACAAGATTTGACAAGAGGCAATCCAAATGATACAGGGAACTATTATTCGCGTAGCAGGCCCCGTGGTGGATGTGCAGTTCACCGCCGGCAGGCTGCCTGCCCTGCAGGAGGCGCTTACCGTGACCGCAGAGGGCACCGAGCGCACCATGGAGGTGACGCAGCACGTCAACGAGACCACGGTGCGCTGCATCATGCTTTCTGCCAGCGAGGGTCTGGGCAAGGGAATGCCGGTGGAAGCTACCGGCCACGGCCTGACCGCCCCTGTGGGCGAGGGCACACTGGGCCGTATGTTCGACCCGCTGGGCCGCCCCATTGACGGCAAGGGTGCTGTGGACGAGCTGCCGCACTGGCCCATCCACCGCAAGGCCCCCAGCTTTGCAGAGCAGAAGCCCGCAACTGAAATTCTGGAGACCGGCATCAAGGTCATCGACCTGCTGGCACCTTACGCCAAGGGCGGCAAGATCGGCCTGTTCGGCGGTGCCGGTGTCGGCAAGACCGTGCTGATCCAGGAGCTGATCCACAACGTGGCCACCGAGCACGGCGGCTACTCCATCTTCACCGGCGTCGGCGAGCGCTCCCGTGAGGGCTGCGACCTCTGGGGCGAGATGAACGCCTCCGGCGTCCTGAACAAGACTGCGCTGGTCTTCGGCCAGATGAACGAGC
>OHMF01000987.1_pt1 | contig 11533 bp, 9 predicted proteins | sample 1569181 | NCBI WGS metagenome assembly OHMF01 (sample SAMEA3879559, study PRJEB24766) | human gut metagenome | biome: human-associated habitat; feature: feces | place: USA | collected 1985/1987
AGCGTTATAAAGATCCAAAGCAACCAAAGGCGAAAGGTTATTCGGATGATGCTGCCCAACGAATGATTGATCATCTGAATCAACAGAATGCGTTACTAAGTTCACAAACTGAATTAACCGTTAAATTAAGTTCCTCTGAACAGGAACTGGTTAAGTGGCGTCAGCAGATTGCCGACCTGGAGTCACGACCGTCATCGAAATTAACCCAGGATCAGAAATCGCTTCTCTTACACCGGGAAGAAATAACCGCGTTGATGGAGAAAAATGTTGCGATTGAAAAAAATAACAGGCTAATCAAGGAATCCGCCGAAATAGCTGCATGGCGTGATTCATTGCAGGCTTCGATTGATAATCGTCAACAGGGGTATGATATTCAGATTGCTGGTTATGGGGTTGGCGATAAAAATCAGCAACGCCAGCAGGAATTACTGCGGATTGAACGTGAATATAACAATCAGCGTCTGCAACTTGAACGTGACTATGCAGATAAATCCCGTGGGATGTCAAATCATGTTTTTCAGGAGAAAATGCAGGCTCTGAATGATGCTCTGGAACGAGAAAAAGAAATTGTCAGACAGAAAAACGAGCAGCTCGATATTCAGGCAGGAGACTGGGTTAGTGGTGCCTCCCAGGGATTCAATAACTGGCTGGATGACACTAAGGATATCAGTGAGCAGATAAAATCAACCACGACTCAGATGTTTGATGGAATGACCGATGCGCTGGGTGATTTTGTCACGACAGGCAAGGCAAATTTTCGTTCTTTCGCTACTTCCGTGATTTCGGATCTTAGTCGAATAGCATTAAAGGCTTCAATTACTGGGATTTTCGACAGCATTAGTAACAGTTCTTCTGGGGGGATTTTAGGAACTATCGGGAGTGCTATTAGTAAATTTATTCCGAATGCAAAGGGCGGTGTTTATGAGTCTCCGTCATTGAACACGTATTCGAACGGTATTTATGATTCCCCGCAATTTTTTGCTTTTGCAAGAGGGGCTGGTGTTTTTGGTGAGGCTGGACCGGAAGCCATTATGCCATTAACACGAACTTCCGATGGTTCTCTTGGTGTCAGAGCTATTAATAGTAAAAGTGGTAATGGAGGCGGAGATATTACCTATGCCCCTGTATACCAAATCACTATTCAAAATGACGGCCAGAATGGAGAGATTGGCCCTCAGGCAATAAAAGCACTTATGGGGATGGTTGATCAGCGGGTGCAGGGCAATCTGTTAAATATGCGACGTGATGGGGGAATGTTAAGTGGCTAATACGGAAGAATTTCACTGGTTACCAGAGGATGGAATGAAAACAGAAAATAAACCATCGATAAAAACTGTAAGATTTGGCGATGGTTATGAGCAACGAAGTCCAAATGGACTTAATCATTCTCTGCGCGTTTTCACCTGTGATTTCAAAGTTGAGGCGAATGAACGTGATTCATTTGAAAAATTTTTAGCCCGGCATGAAGGCTATAAATCTTTTTTTTGGCGCCCGCCGGGTATTAACAGAAAAATCAGAGTGGTGTGTCGAACGTGGTCAGCGACAGAACATATCACCTATACCGATTTTTCGTGTCAGTTTGACGAAGTGGTGATCTGATGCAGGACATACAACAGGAAACGCTGAATGAATGCATTCGTGCGGAGCAGTCGGCCAGCGTGGTGCTCTGGGAAATCGATCTGACAGAGGTCGGTGGTGAACGTTATTTTTTCTGTAATGAGCAGAACGAAAAAGGTGAGCCGGTCACCTGGCAGGGGCGGCAGTATCAGGCCTATCCCATTCAGGGGAGTGGATTTGAGATGAACGGCAAGGGCAGTGCTGCCCGTCCGACACTGACGGTCTCTAACCTGCACGGCATGATCACCGGGATGGCGGAAGATCTGCAGAGTCTGGTCGGCGGAACGGTGGTCAGGCGTAAGGTTTACGCCCGTTTTCTGGATGCGGTGAACTTCGTCAACGGAAACAGCGACGCCGATCCGGAGCAGGAGGTGATCAGCCGCTGGCGCATCGAGCAGTGCAGCGAACTGAGTGCGGTCAGTGCCTCCTTTGTGCTCTCCACACCGACGGAAACGGATGGTGCTGTTTTTCCGGGGCGCATCATGCTGGCCAACACCTGCACCTGGACCTATCGCGGTGATGAGTGCGGTTATCATGGTCCGGCTGTCGCGGATGAATATGACCAGCCGACGTCCGATATCACGAAGGATAAATGCAGCAAATGCCTGAGCGGCTGTAAGTTTCGCAATAACGTCGGCAACTTTGGCGGCTTCCTTTCCATTAACAAACTTTCGCAGTAAATCCAATGACACAGACAGAATCAGCGATTCTGGCGCACGCCCGGCGATGTGCGCCAGCGGAGTCGTGCGGCTTCGTGGTGAGAACGCCGGAGGAGGAAAGATATTTTCCCTGCGTGAATATCTCCGGTGAGCCGGAGGCGTATTTCCGGATGTCGCCGGAGGACTGGCTGCGGGCAGAGATGCAGGGTGAGATTGTGGCGCTGGTCCACAGCCACCCCGGTGGTCTGCCCTGGCTGAGTGAGGCCGACCGGCGGCTGCAGGTACAGAGTGATTTGCCGTGGTGGCTGGTCTGCCGGGGGGCGATTCATAAATTCCGCTGTGTGCCGCATCTCACCGGGCGGCGCTTTGAGCACGGGGTGACGGACTGTTACACGCTGTTCCGGGATGCTTATCATCTGGCGGGGATTGAGATGCCGGACTTTCATCGTGAGGATGACTGGTGGTGTAACGGCCAGAATCTCTATCTGGATAATCTGGAGGCCACAGGGCTGTATCAGGTGCCGTTGTCAGCGGCGCAGCCGGGCGATGTGCTGCTGTGCTGTTTTGGTTCATCGGTGCCGAATCATGCCGCCATTTACTGTGGTGACAGCGAGCTGCTGCACCATATTCCTGAACAACTGAGCAAACGAGAGAGGTATACCGACAAATGGCAGCGACGCACACACTCCCTCTGGCGTCACCGGGCATGGCACGCATCTGCCTTTACGGGGATTTACAACGATTTGGCCGCCGCATCGACCTTCGTGTAAAAACGGGGGCTGAAGCCATCCGGGCGTTGTCCACACAGCTCCCGGCGTTTCGTCAGAAACTGAATGACGGCTGGTATCAGGTGCGCATTGCCGGGCGTGATGCAGGTGAAACCGAATTATCTGCCCGTCTTAATGAGCCGCTGGCAAATGGTGCCGTGATCCACATCGTGCCGCGTCTGGCGGGAGCTAAAAGTGGCGGTGTGTTTCAGGTGGTGCTGGGGGCGGCGCTGATTGCGGTGGCATGGTGGAACCCTGTGGGCTGGCTGGGTGCCGCGGCTGTATCGGGCATGTATGCGGCAGGGGCCAGTATGATCCTGGGTGGTGTGGCCCAGATGCTGGCACCGAAAGCCCGGACGCCCACAGCGACCAGCACGGATAACGGTAAGCAGAACACCTATTTCTCATCACTGGATAACATGGTTGCCCAGGGCAATGTTCTGCCTGTTCTGTACGGTGAAATGCGCGTGGGGTCGCGGGTGGCTTCTCAGGAGATCAGCACGGCAGACGAGGGGGACGGTGGTCAGGTTGTGGTGATTGGTCGTTGATGAAAAACGTTTTATGTGAAACCGCCTCCGGGCGGTTTTATCGTTTATGGAGCATGACGAATGGGTAAAGGCAGCAGTAAGGGGCATACCCCGCGCGAAGCGAAGGACAACCTGAAGTCCACGCAGCTGCTGAGTGTGATCGATGCCATCAGCGAAGGGCCGATTGAAGGTCCGGTGGACGGATTAAAAAGTGTGCTGCTGAACAGTACGCCAGTGCTGGACAGTGAGGGGAATACCAATATATCCGGCGTCACGGTGGTGTTCCGGGCCGGTGAGCAGGAGCAGACACCGCCGGAGGGATTTGAATCCTCCGGCTCCGAGACGGTGCTGGGTACGGAAGTGAAGTACGACACGCCGATTACCCGGACCATCACGTCTGCAAACATCGACCGTCTGCGCTTTACCTTCGGTGTGCAGGCACTGGTGGAAACCACCTCAAAGGGGGACCGGAATCCGTCGGAAGTCCGCCTGCTGGTTCAGATACAGCGTAACGGTGGCTGGGTGACGGAAAAAGACATCACCATTAAAGGCAAAACCACCTCACAGTATCTGGCCTCGGTGGTGGTGGGTAACCTGCCGCCGCGCCCGTTTAATATCCGGATGCGCAGGATGACACCGGACAGCACCACAGACCAGCTGCAGAACAAAACGCTCTGGTCGTCATACACCGAAATCATCGATGTGAAACAGTGCTACCCGAACACGGCACTGGTCGGCGTGCAGGTGGACTCGGAACAGTTCGGCAGCCAGCAGGTGAGCCGTAATTATCATCTTCGCGGGCGCATTCTGCAGGTGCCGTCGAACTATAACCCGCAGACGCGGCAATACAGCGGTATCTGGGACGGAACGTTTAAGCCAGCATACAGCAACAACATGGCCTGGTGTCTGTGGGATATGCTGACCCACCCGCGCTACGGCATGGGTAAACGTCTTGGTGCGGCGGATGTGGACAAATGGGCGCTGTATGTCATCGGCCAGAATTGCGACCAGTCGGTGCCGGACGGTTTTGGTGGCACGGAGCCGCGCATTTCCTGTAATGCCTACCTGACCACACAGCGTAAGGCGTGGGATGTTCTCAGTGATTTCTGCTCGGCGATGCGCTGTATGCCGGTATGGAACGGGCAGACGCTGACGTTCGTGCAGGACCGACCGTCGGATAAGGTGTGGACCTATAACCGCAGTAATGTGGTGATGCCGGATGATGGCGCGCCGTTCCGCTACAGCTTCAGCGCCCTGAAGGACCGCCATAATGCCGTTGAGGTGAACTGGATTGACCCGGATAACGGCTGGGAGACGGCGACAGAGCTTGTGGAGGACACGCAGGCCATTGCCCGTTACTGTCGTAACGTCACGAAGATGGATGCCTTTGGCTGTACCAGCCGGGGGCAGGCACACCGCGCCGGGCTGTGGCTGATTAAAACGGAGCTACTGGAAACGCAGACCGTGGACTTCAGCGTGGGTGCAGAAGGGCTTCGCCATGTACCGGGGGATGTCATTGAAATCTGTGATGATGACTATGCGGGGATCAGCATCGGCGGGCGCGTGCTGGCGGTGAACAGCCAGACGCGGACACTGACGCTCGACCGTGAAATCACGCTGCCATCCTCCGGCACCACGCTGATAAGCCTGGTTGACGGACAGGGGAATCCGGTCAGCGTGGAGGTCCAGTCCGTCACCGACGGCGTGAAGGTAAAAGTAAGCCGTGTTCCTGACGGCGTTGCAGAATACAGCGTGTGGGGGCTGAAGCTGCCGACGCTGCGCCAGCGCCTGTTCCGCTGTGTGAGTATCCGTGAGAACGATGACGGCACGTATGCCATCACTGCCGTGCAGCATGTACCGGAAAAAGAGGCCATCGTGGATAACGGGGCGCACTTTGACGGCGACCAGAGCGGCACGGTGAACGGTGTCACGCCGCCAGCGGTGCAGCACCTGACTGCCGAAGTCACCGCAGACAGCGGGGAATATCAGGTGCTGGCGCGCTGGGACACGCCGAAGGTGGTGAAGGGGGTGAGCTTTATGCTTCGCCTGACCGTGGCAGCGGATGACGGCAGTGAGCGGCTGGTCAGCACGGCCCGGACGACGGAAACCACATACCGCTTCACGCAACTGGCGCTGGGGCGGTACACGCTGACAGTCCGGGCGGTAAATGCGTGGGGACAGCAGGGCGATCCGGCGTCGGTATCGTTCCGGATTGCCGCACCGGCAGCACCGTCGAGGATTGAGCTGACGCCGGGCTATTTTCAGATAACCGCCACGCCGCATCTTGCGATTTATGATCCGACGGTACAGTTTGAGTTCTGGTTCTCGGAAAAGCGGATTACCGATATCAGGCAGGTTGAAACCACAGCCCGCTATCTTGGTACGGCGCTGTACTGGATAGCCGCCAGTATCAATATCAAACCGGGCCATGATTATTACTTTTATATCCGCAGTGTGAACACCGTTGGCAAATCGGCATTCGTGGAGGCCGTCGGTCGGGCGAGCGATGATGCGGAAGGTTACCTGGATTTTTTCAAAGGCAAGATAACCGAATCCCATCTCGGCAAGGAGCTGCTGGAAAAAGTCGAGCTGACGGAGGATAACGCCAGCAGACTGGAGGAGTTTTCGAAAGAGTGGAAGGACGCCAACGATAAATGGAATGCCATGTGGGGCGTCAAAATTGAGCAGACCAAAGACGGCAAACATTATGTCGCGGGGCTTGGCCTCAGCATGGAGGATACGGAGGAAGGCAAACTGAGCCAGTTCCTGGTTGCCGCTAACCGTATCGCGTTTATTGACCCGGCAAACGGGAATGAAACGCCGATGTTTGTGGCGCAGGGCAACCAGATATTCATGAACGAAGTGTTCCTGAAGTATCTGACGGCTCCCACCATTACCAGCGGCGGTAATCCTCCGGCATTTTCCCTGACACCGGACGGGCGGCTGACGGCGAGAAATGCTGATATCAGCGGTAACGTGAATGCGAACTCCGGGACGCTCAATAATGTCACGGTAAATGAAAACTGTACGATTAAGGGCATGCTGGAGGCGAACCAGGTCAGAGGTGACTTCGTTAAAACTGTATCCAAATCATTCCCGAAAAAGGCTGGTACGTGGGGTAACACGGAAACACCAAACGGGACGGTTACAGTCACCATTTACGATGATCATAACTTTGACCGCCAAATCATTATTCCGCCCATTATTTTTAACGGTGTGGCGTATGACGATCCGGGGAGCGGTAATAACCCGGGAGATACACGGGTTATGGTTTTGAAGTTCGCAAAAATGGCGTATTAATCGCATCCAGAGAAACTAAAGGAGCCATTCCCGGTAGTTACAGTGCGGTTATTGATATGCCGAGTGGTGGTGGTAACGTCACTCTGGAGTTTAAGATTTTCCAGAAAGGCAATCAGGGCGCAGGTAACATCACAGACTGTACGGTGATTGTGACCAAAAAAGCTGCTTCCGGTATCAGTATCCGTTGAAATATTTATAACCCCAATACGGGCGCCAGAAATGGCGCCTTTTTTATTTGTGGAGTGAGTATGGCAGTACAGATTTCAGGTGTGCTGAAAGATGGTGCGGGAAAACCAATACAGAACTGCACTATTCAACTGAAGGCAAAGCGTAACAGCACCACGGTACTGGTGAACACGGTGGCCTCTGAAAATCCGGATGAAGCCGGGCGTTACAGCATGGATGTTGAGTATGGCCAGTACAGCGTTATCCTGCTTGTTGAAGGTTTTCCGCCTTCACATGCCGGAACCATTACCGTCTATGAAGGTTCCAGACCAGGTACGCTGAATGATTTTCTCGGTGCCATGACGGAAGATGATGTCATGCCGGAGGCATTGCGTCGTTTTGAGGAAATGGTGGAAGAAGCGGCACGCAACGCTGAAGCCGCCTCTCAGAGCGCAGCGGCGGCAAAGAAATCCGAAACTGCAGCGGCATCATCGAAGAACGCGGCGAAAACCTCAGAAACGAATGCAGCTAACAGCGCACAGGCGGCAGCGGCCTCGCAGACTGCATCGGCAAACTCCGCAACAGCAGCTAAAAAATCAGAAACCAACGCGAAAAATAGCGAGACAGCCGCAAAGACGAGCGAAACCAACGCAAAGTCCAGCCAGACGGCAGCGAAGACCAGCGAAACGAATGCCAAAGCCAGTGAAACTGCGGCGAAAAGCAGTCAGGATGCAGCGGCTCAAAGCGAGAGTGCCGCAGCCAGTTCTGCAAGCGCGGCGGCTGCTTCTGCCACTGCATCAGCTAACAGTCAAAAAGCAGCAAAAACCAGTGAAACCAACGCAAAGGTGAGCGAAACAGCGGCTGCGAACTCAGCGAAAGCATCGGCAGCAAGCCAGACGGCAGCTAAAGCAAGCGAAGATGCAGCCAGAGAGTACGCAAGCCAGGCTGCGGAGCCGTATAAATATGTCTTACAGCCGCTGCCTGATGTGTGGATACCATTTAACGATTCGCTGGATATGATTACGGGCTTTTCGCCGTCATATAAAAAAATTGTTATTGGTGACGATGAAATAACGATGCCTGGCGACAAGATTGTTAAGTTTAAACGTGCATCGAAAGCAACCTATATTAACAAATCTGGTGTGCTGACAGAGGCTGCCATTGACGAGCCACGATTTGAACGTGATGGCCTGCTTATTGAGGGGCAAAGAACAAACTACATGCTCAATTCGGAAAGCCCTGCCAGTTGGGGGCGATCGTCAAATATGGATGTGCCCGAAACAGGGACGGATAATTTTGGTTTTACCTATGGAAAGTTTGTCTGCAACGATTCTCTGATTGGGCAAACCTCAGCCATTAATATGGCATCAATTGCTGCAACAAAGTCAGTTGATGTCTCAGGCGATAATAAACACGTGACAACCTCATGTCGTTTTAAAACAGAACTGCAGGTAAGGTTGCGTATCCGGTTTGATAAATATGACGGTAGCGCAACAACTTTTCTTGGTGATGCGTATATTGATACACAAACGCTTGAAATTAATATGACAGGCGGTGCTGCCTCAAGGATTACTGCGAGAGTCAGAAAGGACGAAGCTACCGGATGGATTTTTGCAGAGGCAACAATTCAGGCAATTGATGGGGAGTTAAAAATAGGCTCTCAGATACAGTATTCTCCTAAGCAGAGCGGGGCAACCGTATCTGGTGACTATATTTATCTGGCCACCCCACAAGTAGAAGATGGGCCTTGTGTATCATCTTTTATTATATCAGGAGCGACGGCGGCGACCCGCGCAAGCGATATAGTTACAGTTCCAATTAAGAATAATCTTTATAATCTTCCTTTTACGGTTCTTTGTGAGGTACATAAGAACTGGTATAAAACGCCAAATGCAGCGCCACGTGTTTTTGATACCGGCGGTCATCAAACCGGAGCGGCTATTATTCTTGGCTTCGGTCGTTCAACAGATTACGACGGATTTCCTTATTGCGATATTGGAGGAGCTAACAGACGGGTAAACGAAAACGCATCGCTTGAAAAAATGGTTATGGGGATGCGTGTAAAGTCAGAGCAGTCTACGTGCTCAGTAAGTAACGGGCAGATATCCAGCGAAACAAAAACCACATGGTCCTGTATTCAGAACACCGCAATTATCCGTATTGGAGGCCAGACTACAGCCGGGTTACGTCATTTATTTGGTCATGTCAGGAATTTCAGAATATGGCACAAGGCATTGACTGATGCTCAGGTGGGGGAGTCAATCTAATGAAAGATTTAACACTCAAATTTGCCGACAGGGCCGACTTTTCGGCCTTTATGGATAGCACTGGCTATTATGATGACGAGTCGATGCAGGATGATATTCTTATTGACGTGATAGGTAACGTGTACAAAGAAACCGGAGAACTGACTGAAGATGGCGAACCGGTATGTGTTAAGGAAGACGGATATTTTGTAAACGTGCGCATCATTAATGATTCGCAAATATCGTCATTATTCGATGAATACGTGGTTGCTGTTGAGCATCAACTTCGTGGCTGGATGTGAGGAAGAAAAATGGCTACATCGACAGTAATTCCTGATGACATCAAAACGCTAAAATCCGACGTTAGCAAATTAAAAAACGATCAAGGAAGCTACGCAACAAAATTATATGTAGACAGCAAAGATGAAATCGTTGGTGACTGGTCTGCTTCATGGTATCAGCAGGTATTGCCAACTAGCGGAGCTATATTTGGGAGAAAACTCCGCTCAACTCACAGGACGGCAGGTGTTGAGGATGCGTATTGCGAACTATACCTCAAAAAATGGATAGACAGTCCAGGTAACGCAATGGCGCGCCTTAACCTGAACGATAACGGGACAAACATTTGCTGGGACTTTACCAACCTTTATGGCGGTACGATGATTTTTCCCGGTGACAGCGGATACCTCAAAATGGGTAACTGCCTTATGTCATACAGCAAGCGTGGAAGTAACGCGCTTATTAAATTTGATTACACCGACACATTACAGATCAAATATGCCAATCATGGGTCAACCATGACATTAAACACACAGGGAACCGCTTATGCTGGTGTTACTGCTCAATTGTGGGGCAACACCAGCCGTCCTGTTGTTTATGAAGTCGGTGTTGATGGTGGCGCTTATATGTTCTATGCGCAGAAAAATACCGATAACACCTATATGTTAAGCGTTAATGGTGCATGTCATGCCACCGCATTTAACCAGCATTCCGACCGGGATCTGAAAGACAACATTCAGGTGATCGATAATGCAACCGACCGCATCCGTAAAATGAACGGCTATACATACACGCTTAAAGAAAACGGTATGCCCTATGCTGGTGTCATTGCACAGGAAGCTCTGGAAGCAATCCCAGAAGTTGTAGGTTCCGCAATGAAATATCAGGACGGTGCGAGCGGATCGGAAGGTGAAGAAGGTGAACGTTATTACACAGTAGATTATTCTGGTGTTACTGGCTTGCTTGTTCAGGTAGCCAGAGAGTCAGACGACAGAATAACAGCACTGGAAGAAGAAAACGCAGAATTAAGACAAAGATTATCTGCAATTGATTCGGCGCTTGCGTCTAAATAATATTAAGGGGCCGAGCGCCCCGTTTTATTGGGTAGGATGAAAATGGATATAACACCTTTCCTTCATGCGCTTTGTGCTGTGGCTGCGCAGCTACTGATTGGTCTTTTTACCGGGAACTGGGCTTACGGGGCGATAGCCGGTTGTACGTTCTTCATTGCGCGTGAACACACCCAGGCAGAATATCGCTGGATTGAAATGTTCGGGCATGGCAAGCGAATGAATATGCCGTGGTGGGGCGGTTTTGATCCGCGAGCTTGGGATGTGGCAAGCCTGATGGATTTTGCTGTGCCGGTGGTGGCGTGTCTGCTGGTCTGGCTGTTGGTTAATCGTGGGTGAAAAAGGTGAGCAGTATATGCAACGAAGGAGGAAACATCATTGCTGGCGGCATGGAAGGCATGCAGGGTGTTGCTGAACCGTGTTGATACATCAACTGCACCTGATATTGAGTGGCCTACGAACCCTGTCAGGGAGTAATCATTGGGATTATGCCGCAGCACGTCTTAAGCAAGAACGTGCTGCGGTTGGATGCTATTTTTTCCCTGAAGCGGAAAACATTACTACAGTACCTTGAACCTTGGTTTTAACATTCTCGAAATGCTCTGAGAGTATATGTGTTAAGCCTTCTTCGGAATCTTTTGTGTTTGAAAAGATGCCTTTCTGATTGTAAATGCGCATCAGTTTTTGACCGAAGCTATTGTGCACAACGCCGTCACCAAGAATTGTGGCTCCGTATAGAGTTCCATCGTCAGTTAAGGCCTGCGCCGCATTGCGTATTACACAGCTTTTTGTAGATATATTTCCAGGCAGGCAGTGAAGAAGGTAAAACATGGAAATGGAATCAAATTGACCATGTAACGCCGCGGGATAAGGATCAAAAACATCATGGCTAATTTTATGTTT
>OHMF01001007.1_pt1 | contig 11382 bp, 8 predicted proteins | sample 1569181 | NCBI WGS metagenome assembly OHMF01 (sample SAMEA3879559, study PRJEB24766) | human gut metagenome | biome: human-associated habitat; feature: feces | place: USA | collected 1985/1987
TGCTCCCATAGGTGGCGAAGCGACAGCCTTTCTTGTGGTCAAATGTTGACACAGCTTTTATCAGACCGATAGTGCCGATAGAGATAAGATCCTCCTGATCTGTGGAATTTGAATAATACTTTTTTATAATGTGTGCCACAAGACGGAGATTGTGTTCGATAAGCTTATCCTTTGCCGCCTTGTCACCCTGCGCCATTCTCTCAAAACACTCACGCTCCTCCTTCGCTGAAAGCGGTTTTGGAAACACGCTGCGGCTGTCAAAATGCAGTGCGAAAAATAGAAAATTCCCCGTAAGCAGTTCAAACAGTGCTGAAAACATATTTGTCCCTCCTTATTTAAAGTATCGCTCATACGCTTTTTAATCATATGATTTTTAGGGATTGTACTATTCTGATTTTGTCATAAGGTCGCAAAATGTTTCTGATTTGTTAAATTCGCTGAAATATTGATTGTCTTGTTTGCTAAAATCACGAATATTATTAATGTTTTGTAAACAGACGGCATTTTACTTTTATCGTTAATCAAAGGGTGATATAATTATATCAGATAGGTATGTTTTTTGGGGGTGAGCGCTCATGACAAGCATAAAAGGACGATCGGTATTCGGAAGCATTGCAAGAGGAAAGCTGACCTTTTATCATCGTGACGAATTTATCATCAACAAGATAAAAGTGTCCGACCCTGAACTTGAATACAAAAAATATGTTAAGGCTAAAAACGCTGCTCTGGTGGAGCTTGGGGAGCTTTATGACCGTGCAAGGTTAAGCGTTGGGGAAGGCGACGCTCAAATATTTGTGATACACCAAATGCTTATCACCGACGAGCAATACGACAGCAGTATTCGCACAAAGATACTTGACGAGCATTTCAATGCCGATTATGCAGTCGCAAGCACTTCAAGAAGCTTTGCGGAGATGCTGGCACAAATGGACAGCGAATATATGCAAAGCAGAGCGGCTGACGTCAAGGACGTTTCAAACAGACTTTTAAGACACATTTTAAACTGTGCCGACAAGCTTCCCATACTCAGAGAGAATGCCATTATCTGTACCGGCGACCTTATGCCCTCAGAAACCCTGCTCATGGACAAGACGAAGATAAAGGGCTTCTGCACAAGGTCCGGTTCTGTGAACTCTCATACTGCGATACTTGCGAAAAATCTTGGCATACCTGCCATTGTGAACGTTGGAGCGGAGCTTTCTGACGAATACGATGGCAAGGAAGCCGTTCTTGACGGCTACAGCGGAACGCTTTACATAGAGCCTGATGAGCATACTCTCAGGCAGCTTGAATACAAGGAAGCCGTTGAGGGCAGGAAAAAGGAACTTCTCACAAGGCTCAAAGGAAGAAAAAACATCACTCGTGACGGACATGAGATAAAGATATATGCGAATATACTCAACTCTGAGGAGCTTGAATCGGCGGTAAAAAACGACGCAGGTGGGATAGGTCTTTTCAGAACGGAGTTTATGTGCTTTGACAGACCTGCTTTTCCTGACGAGGATTTTCAGTTTTACACCTACCGCAAGGCATTGGAGGCAATGGAGGGTAAAGAGGTCATAATAGGCACTTATGATATAGGTGCAGACAAGATACCTGATTGTGCAGACATGAGTGCTGAGAGAAATCCCTCTATGGGCTGTAGAGGCATACGATTTTGTCTTGAAAGAGAAAGCATATTCAAGACACAGCTAAGGGCGTTATACAGAGCGTCTGTTTACGGACAGCTTTCAATACTTCTGCCTATGGTCATAGACGTGAGCGAGATACTGAGGGTGAAAGAGCTTATTGTACAGGTCAAGGCAGAGCTTATAAAAGAGGGCAGGAAATTTGCCGACAATGTTAAGCTCGGGGCAATGATAGAGACCCCTGCGGCGGTGATGACAAGCGATATCATAGCCAAAGAGGTGGATTTTTTCAACATTGGAACCAACGACCTTGAGCAGTTCACCTTCGGTCTTGACAGGCAAAATCCATGTTATGACAGGGTATCACCGAAAAATCACAGGGCACTGCTTAGAATGATAAAAATGGTGTGCGACAACGCCCATGCAAACGGCATAAAAGCAGGCATCTGCGGTGAGATAGCAGGCGACCCAACGCTCACAGAGATATTTCTGGAGCTTGATGTGGATATGCTGTCGGTAGTTCCGTCAAGGATACTGCCACTGAGAAAGGCGGTAAGGAGCATAAGTCTTAAAGACCCGAAAAAGGCAGAGAATGACCTGAAGCTGTTTTTATAAAACGGGTAATTTTCCTCATTCCATATAGGCGGTGGAATACGTTATCGTGCGTGTTCCACCGCCTTTTTGCTTTGCTTGCAAATACGCTAATAAGGAGAGCCAACTGTTCGCCACTACAGATATTTAAACAAAGAACGTATTTTATCTTATGGTCTGTATGGTTGTCTTATGAAAATCTTAAGCGTTTCTTAAAGCGGTTGACAGTTGGAAAGGGCTATGATATACTTATATATGCCACTAAAAAATACGTCTGAAAAAGACAAAACACAAGGAGGAGAAACTTTGAAACTAAGAAACATAAACAGAGGTTTGGTTCTTGGCGGTGTGCTTGCGCTGGGCGTTGTATGCTACACAGCGTATGATAACAACCAGTTCAAGACTTCCAAGCCTGAGATAGAACAGACCATGAGGGATTATATCGCAGACTTGACAAGTGCAAACGTTGGAAGCAGTGATAAGTTAAAAAGTCAGCTTACAGATTTTGTGAATAAGAATTATACTGACTACACTACATCTGACAATGAGTACGCTTCGTCAAAGTCAGGACTTCTGGACGAAATAAACCAGGCTGAAGTTGCAACGCAGGGGGGAGATATCACCTCGGCTGAGTATGACATAAAAGAGATGTCCATAAACAAGAGTGGAGCTGACGGAGCAAAGGTCACTATGATATACAATGTGTGCTATGACGTATCAAAGGGCGACCCAACTTTTCTCACAACCAACGGCATAAACACCATGACAAGCGGTAACTACACAAATTCCGACAACTATGAACCCAGCACATCTTCATACAAGGCGATTTTCAGTTATGAAAATGCTGAATTTTATCTTTTGCGTACCTCTGACGGCTGGAAGATAGCAACGTCCAGCGACTACGGATATGGCGAGGATTACAGCTTTGATGATAACAACAGTGACAGCGTGGCTGATGAAAGCAAGGCTGAGTCTGAGATAGTTCCGGACAGCAGTGCAGAAAATACCGACAGCGAGGGGGCAGACAGCGTTGAGTGATACTATTCTAAAGATAAAGGGGCTTAACAAGACCCTTGGCAAAAAGCAGATACTTCACAGCATAGATATGGAGTGTTACAGTGGCGAGGTCTACGGCTTTCTCGGTCCTAACGGTGCAGGAAAGACCACAACTATAAAGATAGCAGTGGGACTTTTACAGCTTGACGAGGGGGAGATATCCATTAACGGAAAGGATATCAGAAAAGACTTTGAGGGCGCAATGGCGAACGTTGGAGGCATTGTTGAGAACCCTGAGATGTATAAATATCTCTCGGGACTTGAAAACCTACGTCAGTATGCAAGAATGAGAGAGGGAGTAACTGAAGAGCGTATCAAAGAGGTGGTGGAGCTTGTAAGGCTTTCAAACCGCATTAATGACAAGGTGTCGAAATACTCTCTGGGTATGCGTCAGCGTCTTGGCGTTGCGCAGGCTATCCTTCACAGACCAAAGCTTCTTATCCTTGACGAGCCTACAAACGGTCTTGACCCGCAGGGCATAAAGGAGCTTCGTGACATACTCAAAGAGCTTGCTCACAAGGAAGGCACTTGCGTTGTGGTATCGTCACATCTCATGAGCGAAATGGAAATGATGTGCGACAGAGTGGGCATTATCGCAAACGGAAAAATGATAGGCTCATACACAATGGAGGAGCTTATCTCACAGTCTAACAGCTCAATTGCTGAATATGTACTTGAAGTTGATGACCCGCAAAAGGCTATGAGTCTTATAATGATCGCAGACGAGGGCAAGCATATCGACAAGGAAACAGGTGCAGTTGTCCTTTCTATCCCTGTGGAGATAGAGAAGAAAAAGATAGCCTCGGTGAACAAGACGCTTATCGAGGGCGGAGTTTCACTTTACACTGTTCACCGCAGAGAGAACAAGAAGCTTGAGGACGTATTCATCGAGCTTACAGGAGGAAAGGAAGGGGGCGTACAGATTGGCTAGATTTTTCAGACTTGTGAAAAACGAGTACATAAAGGTTTTCAAAAAGCTATCCACAAAAATAATGATCGTGCTTATAATAATATGTGCGCTTGGACTTTCAGGCATTGCACTTTTTGCAAAGCACAATATGGAGAGCAATAACTATTCAAGCTATGACGCAACTGGTGATTATCAGGAAACCATAGATTGGCTCAAAAACACAAACGGCGACCCTAACGAGATCGCAATGTGGCAGTATCTTATGGACAACGATATCGACAGCGATGATTGGAGATATGATGTACTGTCAGCCGTATTCGCAGACGGCACTGGTGATATGTCAGGGATAAAGAAGTATCTTGACGACAACGATTGGCGTGGCTTCTGTCAATACAGGCTGGATAATGACATACTCACAGAGGGCGAAAAGTGGGAATATCAATACAGGTTGGACAAGGATATTTCCTTTGACAAGTCAAACGAGAAGAAAAACGATCTTATCATGACAGTTGCAAATGCAAAAAACACCATTGCGACAATGGGCGACGCAAAGTCTGACGGACAGAACAGCAGAGCAAAGCTGGAGGATAATATAAAACTTGCACTCTATCAGCTTGACAATGATAAGCTCGACAACACAGCAAACCAAATGACGCTGTTTGAAACAGACGAGCCTGAGCAGATAACATTCTGGACAGTGTTCCTCACAAGCACTTCCCTTGTAACGGTAGTCGCACTGCTTGCTATCGTTATCGCAGGCGGCATTGTATCCTCTGAATTTTCACAGGGAACTGTCAAGTTCCTGCTTATAAACCCTGTTAAACGCTGGAAGATACTGATGTCAAAATACTTCACTGTCATCACAGTGGGTTACATAATGCTTTGCATACTTTTCGTGGTGATGATACCTATTACAGGGCTTATGCTCGGCTTTGACGGCTTCTCAACGCCTTATATCTATGTAAGCGGCGGCGAGGTAAAGGAAATGCCTACACTGCTTTATGCGGCAGAGCAATATCTGATGAAAAGCGTTGAAATGGTGGTAATGTCAACACTGGCGTTTGCTATCTCGTCACTTGTAAGAAGCACAGCCCTTGCTATCGGCGTCAGCGTATTCACAATGTGCATAGGCTCAACGGTCACACAGCTTTTGGGTCAGCTTGGACAGGATTGGGCAAGATTCCTTGTGTTCGCAAACACAGACCTTGCTTCTATCTCAAAGGGCTACTCAATATTTGCTCAGCACAGCGTGACCTTTGCCGTAGGCGTTCTTATAGCACACATGGTGGTGTTCCTGCTCACCGCATGGGACGGCTTTACAAAGCGTTCTGTATAAAACAGAATAAAAACATCAAACGGGCGGAGAAATTTCGCTCGTTTTTTGTTGCTGAAAAGGGTAAACAAATGAACAGATTATCATATAAACATAAGATTGACAAGGGTGAATAAATATTGTATAATAGTCGAGTTGATACAGAGATCGTTTTAATGGATATTTTACAGGAGATAGATATATGTTTGAAACTTTAGTTGACGTTTTTCTTGACGCATTAATAGACAGCCTTAAGATCCTGCCTTTTCTGTTCGGTGTTTATCTGCTTATAGAGTATATAGAGCATCGTTCTGCCGACAAGCTTGGAAAGGCTCTTAGAAAAATGGGACCTTTTGGTGCGATAGGAGGAAGCATACTTGGAGCAGTGCCGCAGTGCGGATTTTCCGTTGTGGCTTCCAACCTTTACTCAGGCAGGCTCATCACAATGGGAACTCTCATTTCGGTATACCTTGCCACAAGCGACGAGGCAATACCAATGATGATAGCAAACCCTGCATTTGCCGGCAAGCTTTGGCAGCTTATTCTTATAAAAGTAGCTGTGGCTATAATAGCAGGTGTGCTTGTTGACCTTATCTTAAAGCTTATGGGCAAAAAGCAGGACGAAGAGCCTTTCAAGGAGATATGCGAGGACTGCGACTGCGAACACCACAGTATTTTGCACTCGGCACTTCACCACACTGTAAGCATAATACTTTTTATATTTGCGGTAAACCTTATTCTCGGTGCGGTAATGGAGTTTGCAGGAGAGGACACAGTAAAGACCCTGCTTATGTCTGACAGCATAGTTCAGCCGTTCATAGCAGGAATAATAGGCTTTATCCCGAACTGTGCGGCTTCTGTTGTTCTCACTCAGCTTTATATCGAGGGCGTTGTGAGCTTCGGCTCGCTTATCGCAGGACTTTGCACAGGAGCAGGAGTGGGACTTCTGGTGCTTTTCAAGACCAACAAGCACAACATGAAAGAGAATTTCGCCATAATGGGAATACTTTATGTTTTCGGCGTGGCAGCAGGCTTTGTGGCAAGTCTGTTCTAAAACATGATAGACAGATAAAAGGAGCAATTCGCAATGAACTGCTCCTTTTTGTTTGCAAAAAATCTTCGTATGTATAATGGGCTGTGATAGGCGGGCGACCCAAGGTTGCCCCTACACTACATCATATCCTCAATAAGATAAGGCAGGCTTATGCGGAAGCAAACGCCGCCTTTTTTCATATCGTTTTCTACCTCTATGCTTCCCTCGGAAAGCTCGATTATCCTTTTTACAAGTGCAAGTCCAAGACCGTTGCCCTCTGTTGCACGGGAGCGGTCGCCCTGATAGAACTTATCAAATATCTTCGCCTTTACGTCAGGGGCTATAGACGGACCGTTGTCCCATATCTCCGCTGAAATATTTTTCTCGTTGCGGAAAAGCTTCACGCTTATCTTTCCGCCCTCCGGAGTGAACTTGATAGCGTTGTTGATGATATTCTGCCATATCTGTGCCATAAGCTCCTCACTGCCCACATACATGATATCCTCAAGGTCGATATCAAGGTCGATTTTTTTCTTCGACCACTCAGGTTCAAGCACAAGAAGTATTTTTCTTATCTGCTCGTCAAGAGAAAATCTTGTCTTTTTGCCCACTGTTTTCTGATTTTCAAGCTTTGTGAGTCTCAAAATATTTGACGAAAGCTTTGAAAGCCGTGATGTTTCGTCGATTATTATCTGCGTGTATTCCTCACGCTCCTGCTCGGTTATATCGTCAGATTGCAGAAGCTTTGCAAAGCCCTGTATGGAAGCCAGGGGCGTTTTGAACTCGTGGGAAACGTTTGAGATAAAGTCACCTCTCAGCGTTTCCGTACCTGCAAGTTCCTCAGCCATTTTGTTAAAGTTCTGCGCAAGTATGCTGTATTCAGGATCAGACGGCTCTCTTACTCTTACCTTAAAATTGCCCTTTGCTATCTCAGCCGCCGCCGCACTAAGATCTCGTATAGGCTGTATAATGCTTCGGCTCATGAACGCTGTTATAATAGTACCGATAACTATACAGACCATAAAAGCTATTATGACAACAAGGTTTACTACCCAGTAAACGCTGTCGCTTGAAAAGCTGTCTATGATAACGAACTTATCATAGACCTGGGAGATTATAGTTGCGTTAGGCACAACGCCCTCTGAGGACACATAATATCCCTTATGCACGATATCTGCAAAATGGTCGTGTACTCTTGAATCGTTTTTATCCACCACTGACAGACTATAGGCTGAATTGTTCACAATGGAAACTATCTCGTCCACAGTGAAGCCGCCCTTTTCTTCAAGCTGATCCATTGCCATGGAAAGCTCCACCAACTGCTGTTCGGCATTGCTTTTCATTACAGGGCTGCACACCATTACAAGCACTGACACCGATATAGAAGCCGACACCAGCATCACAAAGAAAAACATAAGAGTCAGCTTGAACTGCAAACTTGTTTTATTTTTGGTCTTTTTCTTATCCAAACCCCTCAAGCTTATCCGTCACTGCTTTTTCACTGCCTTATAGCCAAGTCCACGAACCGTGACAATATCGAATGACTCACAGCTTCCGTAACGCTCTCTAAGCCTTTTAACGTGAACGTCAACAGTACGCTCGTCAACGTCCTTATCCATGCCCCAAAGCTCGTCAAGGAGCTGGCGGCGTGTGAATATCTTGTCAGGGTAGCTGAGCAGTTTAAAAAGCAGTTTGAACTCCATTTGCGGTATAGTTTCCGCCGCTCCGCCGTCAACCGCCACGCTCATAGCGTCATAATCAAGCACGCAGTTTCCCACAGTAAGAGAATGTTCCGACGCCATTTTTGAACGTCTTAAAAGCGCACCCACACGAAGTATCATCTCATTTATATCAATAGGCTTTACCATATAATCGTCTGTGCCGGCAGAAAAGCCCTCCTGCTTGTCCTCGAAAGTCTCCTTTGCGGTGACCATAAGTATAGGCAGGTTGAAATCAGCCTTTCTGAGCTGTCTTGTAAGCTCATAGCCGTCCATATTCGGCATCATTATATCTGAAATTATAAGGTCTATATTCGTTTTTTCAAGAACGTCCAAAGCCTCCAGACCGTCATTTGCAAGAAAAGTCACATAGCCATGCTGTTTAAGTGCGGCAGACATGAGCTTTCTAAGGCTTGCGTCGTCCTCCACCACAAGTATCTGAAACATAAAATATCCTCCCTCGTAAAAAAAATTCCCCAATAATGACATTATAGCTTATAATTGTGAACTGGTGATTAACATTTATTTTTTTCAAAAAACTCTCCGAAATCCCCTGAAAATTCATATTCGGTTCACACAGAACTGGTATTATATAATCACAGCAGAAGATACAAAAAAAAGCTTTGGTAATTGGTAAAACTTAAAGTCAGGTTTTTGTCTTCTTTCCCTCTGCGATTCCCCAAGTCGCTGATACATTTCCTCGTCTTTAGGTTTTACCAAATACCAAAGAATCCCTTTCATAATTCTATAAAAAATTAATGCTCATTTCAGCCGATGGAAGTGGGTATTAATTTTTTTATTGCTCTTTTAAGACAAGATACGACAAAAAACCGCAGAAGCCATATAAAATGACCTCTGCGGATATTTTTTTGCCTTTATTAGCCGTTAGCTACAAAGCTTTTCACGAAGCTCAGCCGCCTTTCCAAGAAGCGCACAGATGTAGCTGTCCACATCAGGCTTTGCAAATCCACCAAGCGCTGAGCCTTTAAGCTTTCGCTGACCTGTTTCTCCGGGGATAACAAAGTTATCACCGTTCTTTTTCTTTTCGATAGCCGACTCCAGCATATAGATCTCGCTGGTTATGGTGTCGATATATTTTAATGTATCAAGCTTATCATAGCCGCCAAAAAAACACGTTTTCAGACTATCCATTTTTCTTCCCCCTGCCTTACTGCTGTTTTGTACAGCAATTGTTATCAAAGCCTACAATCTTTATTTGATTTAATTATATCACAAATACTTAGCTTTGTCAATAGGTTTGAAAATGAATGTTCACATTTAAGTAATTTTATATGAATTTTCGTGGCGTTTTATGTTGAATAATTATAGATATAAAAAAACGCAGCCCTTGCAGACTGCGTTTTTACGTTATATAAGTCTTTTTATTATAGTGATGTTGTTGTATCTTGAAAAATACTCAACATTTGAAATAACGATACCAGTGTCAGTGTTCTGGGCGTGTACCATTTTGCCGTCGCCGATATAGATAGCAACGTGGTAAATGCTCGAGATCGACGCTCCGCCAAAGAAGATAACGTCGCCCTTCTTCATGTTGTTATATGAAACTGTAGTGCCGTATAAAGCCTGCGAAGCCGCATAGTGCGGAAGATTTATTCCCACCTGTGCGAACGAGAGCATCACAAGACCCGAACAATCCGTTGCACCAAACTGTGAACCGCCCCATACATACGCTCCGCCCACCATGCTTTTGGCATATGAAACAACAGTGTCTATTTTAGAACTGCTTGAATAATCAGGCTTAGGTGCAGGCGCTGCTGTTGTTGTGGTAGTGGTCTTTTTGCTTGTTTCAGGCTTTGGCTTAGCTGTTTCCTGCGGAGTTGTGGTAGTCTGAGCCGTAGTTTCGTCAGGCTTTTCCGTCTGAGCCGGCTTCTTCGTGGTAGTGGTCTTTTCACCGCTGTTGCCACTCTTTTTGGTGGTGGTAGTCTTTTTCTTGGTGGTGGTCGTAGTCGTGGTGGTATTCGCCTTTGAGGACACCTCCGCATACTTATTGTCCACCTGCTGTGACTTATTTTCAAGGTCGCTCTTATCGTTCTTTATCTGCTCGATAAGCTTGCCCGACTCCTGCTCCATTTTCAGAAGCTCCGCCTGCTCGCCCGCCAAAGTTTTCTGCTCCTTGGCATATTCCTCAGCCTTTGCTTTGAGCTGTTTTATCTGCTCATCAAGCTCCGCCTTGGTCTTTTCAAGCTTTTTATACTGATCCAAAAGCTCGTTAAGCTCGTCATTATCGTGCTTTGCAACTCTCGTCACAAGCTCTATCCTCATAAGAATGTCATAAAAATCAGATGAATTTATCAGCACGTTCGTGTACGAATCTGCTCCTCCTGCAACATACATTGCACGAATACGCTCCATAAAATCGTCCTTGCCCTCGTTTATTGCAGTTTCCTGCAAGTCAAGGCTGTGCTGAGTGTCAAGCTGTTTGCCGTCAAGCTCTGCCATTTGATTTTCAAGCTCAGAGGAATATTTCTCTGAATTTGCTATTTTTTTCTGTATGGACTTATATTTTTTCTTTATAGCTTCAAGGTTGTCCTGCTCGTCGGCAAGCTTTTTGTCAGCGTCAGCTATCTGCTTATCAAGCTCCTGCTGTTGCTTTTTTAGCTCTTCAAGCTGACTGCTGTATGTATCGTTATCCGCCATTACGACATCTTTCACACTGTTGTCAGAAAAACCAAAGGCGGCAAAAGCTATGCACAGAGCCATACAGCCTGCGGCTATTCTTTTCATGGGGTAAATTTTTTTCATAATATCAGTTCTCCAAAATATAAGCGTATTATATATTTCTCACGCTGTAACGTTTATGTAGTCCTTTTTATTATAACGCAAAACCCCGTTCTTGTCAAGAAACCGACCGCTAAAAGCTGTATTTTCGGCATTTTAAGACAATTCGCCACACATATTTTGTGCGTTATTGCACCTATTCTCCTCCGAACATCTCACCCAAGGTCTTTCCTATAAGCTCGCCTGTATACTGTGCCTGAGTGATAGAATTGCCGTGACTTCCCACCTCTATAAGAAGCGAGCCGGTGGTCAAGTCCTGATTATAGTGGCGATAGTCGAACAGAATAGGCCGTGTAAGCCCCTGCCAATCGCTCTCCAAAGCCGACTGCAAGGCA
>OHMF01001008.1_pt1 | contig 11366 bp, 6 predicted proteins | sample 1569181 | NCBI WGS metagenome assembly OHMF01 (sample SAMEA3879559, study PRJEB24766) | human gut metagenome | biome: human-associated habitat; feature: feces | place: USA | collected 1985/1987
GTAACCCTTAATCCTTACCTAAAAAAATCCGGCATAAGCCGGATTGAATATAATAAAATGAGCAGCACTATAAGCCGGGTTATGTCAGCATAAGCTGTGATGATCATCTATCTAGTCCTGCTGTTGCCAGCAGGCTCAAGCGACCTACCTAAAGCTTGGCGGGCAGCCTTTATATCGCTTTTATTTGGTCTTGCTTCGAATGGGGTTTACATGTGCCACTGCTGTTACCAGCAATGCGGTAGTCTCTTACACTGCCTTTCCACCCTTACCATAGCTTTCGCCATGGCGGTATATTTCTGTTGCACTGGCCTTGGAGTCGCCTCCACCGGACGTTATCCGGCATCCTGCCCTATGAAGCCCGGACTTTCCTCACCTGCACGAATGCAGCCGCGATCATCTGCGCTACTCATGATATTTAATTGTGATTGCTTTCATATACAAGCTGGTACACTTCAATTCTGAACTGGTCTTTCTCGCTAATCCCCACAAATCTGCATCCGTAGGTAGTCTCAGCCTCTCCAAGATTCTCCATTCTGATTATCTCAACAACAGCCTCTATACGTTCTTTATTATCAAGAGTGATTACTGTCGAATAATAAGTATTCAGCTCAAACTTACGGTCTGATTTGAATGCTATGCCACCCTTGGATATGTTAATAACATTAACATCCACTGTCTCCCCGGAACATGCAGAAATACAACTTTCATCAAGCTTTTTCAAAGAAATAATAACATCAACATCAGTTCTTCTTGATTGTCTTCTCTCAACTTTGACCATGATTATCCTCTATTCCGAGCAGCCTCTTATCTGTTCATGTTTACTTAATCTATCTAATGATATCATTAACCTTTAAGAAGTTCAAATATATTTTTTGAATTATTTAATGAACATAGCATCTCCAAAACTGAAGAATCTGTATTTCTCCTGCACCGCAACTTCATATGCATGAAGCACATGTTCTCTTCCTGCAAGTGCTGATACCAGCATAACAAGTGTTGATTCTGGAAGATGGAAGTTAGTTATAAGACAGTCTATAGCCTTAAATTTATATCCCGGATATATGAATATCTCTGTCCATCCACTCTTGGCTGGAATTGTTCCATCTTCAAGTGCGACTGACTCAAGAGTTCTTGTGCTTGTTGTTCCAACAGCAATTACCCTGCCGCCATTTTTTCTTGTATTATTGATCATATCTGCAGCTTCCTGTGTAACAACATAAAACTCCGAATGCATATGATGGTCAAGAATATTCTCTACCTTGACAGGTCTGAATGTTCCAAGTCCCACATGAAGTGTTACTCTTGCAATATTAACTCCCATGGCCTTGATTTTTTCAAGTAGCTCTGTTGTAAAATGTAATCCGGCAGTAGGCGCTGCTGCAGAGCCTTCATGCTTTGCATATACTGTCTGGTATCTGTTCTTATCTTCAAGTTTATGTGTTATATATGGTGGAAGCGGCATCTGTCCGAGTTCATCAAGAATCTCTTCAAATATTCCATCATATGTGAACTGGATAAGTCTGTTTCCTTCTTCAACTATATCAATAATCTCTCCTATAAGCTTGCCTTCGCCAAAACTTATCTTAGCACCAACCTTAGCCTTCTTTCCCGGCTTAACAAGAACTTCCCATGTATCCTGTCTGTCTTCAAGTCTTTTAAGAAGAAGCACTTCAATAGTAGCTCCTGTATCAGCCTTAGTACCTATAAGTCTCGCTGGTATTACCTTAGTGTCATTAACAACAAGACAATCACCCGGCCTAAGATAATCTACGATATCTCTGAATATCTTATGTTCAATCTCTCCTGTTTCTTTATCAAGCACCATAAGTCTTGAACTTGATCTGTCAGACAAAGGATCCTGCGCAATAAGTTCCTCTGGCAGATCATAATAAAAATCATGTAAATCCATGTACTACTCCTTTCAAAGCAAAGGGGCGGCGCCACACGCCGCCCCTTTATCGACCACTGCAACATCCGGGTCTGTATTACTTTCTAAGCTCGATTCCGTCAGCCTCAAGATCCTTGAATATCTTCTCCATTACTGGTGTGATATCCTTATCCTCAAGTGTCCTGTCCTTAGCTCTGAATGCGATTGAATAAGCAACTGACTTGAAGCCTTCCTTAATCTGGCTTCCTTCGTAGATATCGAAGAGGTTGTAGCTTTCTAATATCTTGCCGCCGCGCTTTTCAATAATCTTCTCAACTTCACCAACTGGAAGTTCCTTAGGCATTACCATACTGATATCTCTTGTTACAGCTGGGAACTTTGCAATTCCTGTGAACTTCTTATCGAAGCTTGCCATTTCTGTAACTGTTGGAATATCAATAACAACAATATATGTTCTCTCACCGATTGAGTAAGTATCGGCAACATCCGGATGAAGTTCTCCGATGTAACCAATCTTCTTATCAGCGTAATATACATCAGCCTGACGGCCTGGATGTAAGAATGGAATACCAGCCTTAGCATCATATGTTGGCTTCTTCTTCATTCCAATCTTCTCAAGGAATTCTTCAATAACACCCTTCATTGAGTAGAAGTCAACGCTGCCGAAAGCTCCGAGTGTGAATTCAACTCTTTCGTCCGGAAGCTCGTTAACATCATCTGCTGCAAGGTAAATCTTAGCCAATTCATATAACTTAACATTCTTGTTTCTTCTGTTATAGTTAGTAGATAAAGATGTAAGCATTCCGTGAATTGGAAGTGTTCTCATAACCGAGAAATCCTCTCCTAATGGATTAGAGATTACAACTGTCTTTCTGTATACAGAATCAGCAGGAAGTTTTAACTTATCGAATACCTTAGGGCTCTCGAATGAGTATGTCATAGCCTGTGAGAATCCTGTAAACTGGGCAACCTCAGAAGCTGCATCTTCAATGCTCTGCTCAAATGAAATCTTACCCATTGTTGTCTCTCCCTTAGGAAGAGTTGTAGGAATGTTGTCATATCCGAAGAATCTTGCAACTTCCTCTGCCATATCCGCGTCTCTGTTAAGATCCTGTCTAAATGTTGGGATAATAAGCTCATTAGCATCTTTATCATATTCAACTTCAAGTCTTTCAAAGTAAGAAAGCATATCTTCATCTGATACATTAGTACCAAGTAAAGCATTATATTTAGCTGGCTCAAATGGAAGTCTCTTCTTAGTTACAGGGTCAGGATATACATCAACCACGCCTCCTACAACATCACCTGCATCAAGCTCCTCGATAAGCTGGCATGCTCTGTTAATAGCTTCCATAGCGTTCTCTGGGTCAAGTCCCTTCTCGAACTTACCAGATGCGTCTGTTCTTAAACCAATCTTCTTAGTTGTCTTTCTTATGTTAGTTCCGTCAAATGTAGCTGCTTCGAAAAGCATTGTCTGGACATCATCAGTAATCATTGAATTCTCGCCACCCATGATACCTGCGATACCAACTGGCTTCTCACCATCACAGATAAGAAGTGTCTGTGCGTCAAGAGTTCTCTCCTGTCCGTCAAGTGTTACGAACTTTTCGCCATCAGTTGCTGTTCTTACAACAATCTTGTGACCTGCAATAGTATCATAGTCATATGCATGCATTGGCTGACCATATTCTTCCATAACATAGTTAGTGATATCAACAATGTTGTTGATTGGTCTGATACCTGCTGTCATAAGTCTTTGCTGCATCCACTTTGGAGATGGAGCAAGTCTGATATTCTTAACAACTCTTGCAACATATCTTGAGCAAAGTTCTTTAGCTTCAATATCAACTGAAACCATTGTGTTAACATCCTCATCGTTACCTGTCTTAGTAACAACCGGTGGATTGAAAGGCTTTCTGAATGTAGCAGCAGCCTCTCTTGCGATACCGATAACGCTGTAGCAGTCTACACGGTTATTAGTTATCTCATATTCAAATACTGTATCATTAAGTCCTAAGTACTCTACCGCACTTGAACCAACAACAGCATCATCTCCAAATATATATATTCCTTCCTCTGGTGCATCCGGGAAGAATTCTCTTGAAGAACCAAGTTCCTCGATAGAGCACATCATACCGCATGACTCCACGCCTCTTAACTTGCCCTTCTTAATCTTAATTCCGTCTTCTGGAAGTGCGCCGCCGTCATGTCCTCCGGCAACTTTACCTCCGTCTAATACTACAGGAACCTTCTGTCCACTTGAACCAACTTCAATATTAGGTGCACCTGTTACAATCTGGACATTCTCGCTGCCAACATTAACCTGACATATTACAAGCTTGTCTGCATCAGGATGTCTCTCAACTGAGAGAATCTGTCCAACTACGATTTTATCAAGGTTCTTGTCAAATGCATTAAAACACTCCACCTTAGTTCCTGAAAGTGTCATAGCATCTCTGAATTCCTGATCTGTACACTCAAGACCTGGAACCATTGCTTTTATCCAATTTAATGATGTATTCATATCGTCATTCTCCTTAAATATACTTTATCTTATTCCAGTCGTTAGACCACTATATGAATCGATTTAGAACTGCTTTATAAATCTGATATCGTTCTCATAAAGAAGTCTCATGTCATCGATTTCGTACTTAAGAAGAGCAACTCTCTCAAGTCCTACACCAAAGGCAAATCCTGTATATTCTTCCTTATCAATTCCACAAAGCTCGAATACATGTGGGTGAACCATTCCACAGCCGAGGATTTCAATCCATCCCTCGCCCTTACAGAAACGGCATCCTTTACCACCACATTTGAAACAGCTTACATCCATCTCGGCACTAGGCTCAGTGAATGGGAAATGATGTGGTCTGAATTTAACTTTAGTATCAGGTCCGAAAAGCTCCTTAGCGAATTCTGCTAAAGTTCCTTTAAGGTCTGCAAATGTGATTCCCTTATCAATTACAAGACCTTCTACCTGATGGAAGCATGGTGAATGTGTAGCATCAACTTCATCTGCTCTGTATACACGTCCTGGAGAAATCATTCTGATAGGGAGCTTGCCCTTCTCCATAACTCTTGCCTGAACAGGGGAAGTCTGTGTACGGAGTACTATCTTATCATTGATGTAGAATGTATCCTGTTCATCCTTAGCCGGGTGGTTAGCTGGTATGTTAAGTGCCTCAAAGTTGTAGTAATCATACTCAACTTCTGGTCCATCAACTACTTCATAACCCATTCCGATGAATATCTTCTGGATTTCCTCTAATGCAAGTGTATTAGGATGCTTATGTCCTAACTCATCCCTCTTAGATGGAAGAGTAACATCTATTACTTCACTCTTTAACTGAAGTTCTCTCTTCTTGGCAGCTAATTCTGTCTTAGCCTTATCTAATACTTCTTCAATTGCCTGTCTTGTCTCATTAACAATCTGACCAACCTTAGGTCTGTCTTCTGGTGCAACTTCCTTCATACCTTTAAGTACTTCTGTAAGTTCACCCTTCTTTCCAAGGAAAGCGACTCTGATATCATTCAGTTTATCAAGCGAATCAGTTTCATTAATCTGTGCTAAAGCTCTTTCTCTAATTGCTTCAAGTCTTTCTTTCATCCTTATAGCCTCCATACTTCTTTCGCTTTTTATCATTCATATGCGTAAAAAGCCACTGTTTATTGTAACATATCAATTTTATTTTGCAACCCGTGAATGTCGCTTCTCATACATTTCAATTACGCGCATTGCACCATCGCTGTGTGCCGGATTTGAAAGCGTTATCTTTTTAATATTTTCCTTTGCTTCATCAATACGTTTTTCATTGTACTCTATCTGCTGCCTTAATTTATAACGGCGAGTATTTATTTCATGCCGCACTTCAACCATTTCCTTAGGATTAATGATTGCCCTCACTCTTCCAAGCCATATATGTGGACTGTAAAGTCCTAAATTCTTAAGCATATTCTCAAGCTCATTTTCAGCAGAATTAAGTGATGATGTCATATCAAGCATTCTAATCTGCTCTTTTTTCATCTCCTCGTACAGTCTGTATTTCTTATCAAGTTCATATGAACTTTTAACTCCGAACTTTGTATATTCATAATCCAGCGTATTTGCTGCATTAATGAACTTAATCTTTACTTTGTTAAGCAGTGCTGTAGCTTTATTAAGTTTTATTTCGGTTATAATCACATTTCTTTCAGTAACCTTTAATAAAGCAAACATTCCAACTGCAAGAATTGCTGCAAATAAAGATATTCCTATAAAAAGTGCCGTATCACTGTCATTTTGAACAAGTGTCATCGATATAAGAAATACTGCAAACACTGCCGCAAGCGCAAAGATTGCTGTTTTCGCAAGCCTTCTTATCTTAATCTGTCTTGTAACAAGAACGTCCGCATCAGTTCTAAGATTAAGCTGTTCTGCCTCAAGTATCCTTAAATCTCTCTTAACAGTATCATAATAATCTTCGGATGCTTTCAAAAGCTTTATTCCACCTGGCATTTCATTTTCCACAGCTTCCATGCGCCTGTATGCCGCATTTGACAGCTTATGTTCTGTACTTTTAAGAATACGCCTGTCAACCATCATGTTGTCTATGGTCTCTGCACAACTCAATATTTTATCACGTATCTGTGTGGGAGCTTCTTCCATAATCTGTATATCATTATATTCTTCAGTAACAGCCTCATACTCAGCTTTAGCATTTTCTACATGTGTCGCTGCTTCTTCCATGATATCACACTGTTCTCTTACATAAACCTCTATATCATGTGTACTGAAATCCTTTATATTGACACTGTCTATATTCCTGCTCATCGCATATTCTGCAATTTTATCAAGGTCGGATTTTTCCTTTGGAAGCTCAATAGGTATAGCATCAATCTCTTTGCGGTCTTCCTCATCCTTTCCATATTTCTCAACTGCCTTGATAAGCGTCTGTGCCTGCATACTGTTTAACAGATGATCATATTTTTCTTCTTCTATCTTGGCCTGCTGCTGTTTTTCCTTTGTTTTCTCATCAAGTTCTCCGCTTTTGCGGTCTTCATGTTTTTTCTTATTCTTCTTATCAAACGTTTCATATATATTCAATATATTAAACATTTTATTGGCAGTTTTTTCCTTCTCTGCCTCTTCTAGCAGTTCCTCATCTCTGTACGATTCATCATCATAATCATCATATATCGTTTCTTTTTCAGTTTTTTTAAATATTCCCATATATCCACCACAATTCTTTAAAATGTTTTGCTATATTTAATGTATGCCGTTCTCCACCTGTCAAGTCTTTCATCTACCGCCCTGTTGTACTGTGCCAGATTGCCATCTGCTTTTAATCTGGCAATATCTTCAAGTTCCCTATATTCATCACTATATCTGGCATTATCCATTAAAGTTTCCAATTCCTTCTGGACAACATATTCATCTTCATCCACATCAACATTAACAGGTTCTTTATCCTTCTTTGCCATAATTAAAGCTGCTATACTGCATTTTTTTGATTCCTCATGCTGACCCGTCCTATATGCCTCATCATAATATATCACTGCTTTATCATACATAAACATTCTTGCATAGGCAGTTCCCAGGTTATGATAAACTTTTGCATAATCAGCTGCCAACAAATCTTTTCCCTTGTAATCTTTTATAATTGACTCGTAACATCTGACCGCAGCAAAATAATATCCAGCATTGAGATATCCATCTCCTCTTGCTTTAAGCCTTTCGCATACGCTCTGCTTTCCAAGAGTATTAAGAATCTCTTTTAACTGCTCAATCTCTGCAACAGAATAATAATCTATTGACTTAAGAATAGTCACAAGTATCTGTGCAAGCGGAGCACCCGATTCCTTAAGCTTCTTAACTCTTGCTGCAAGCTCACCTTCACCCGCAGCCTGCAGAAATTCTATAAGGTTATCGTCTATCAGTTCCTGCCCAATCAGGTATATATTATTGTATATGTAGTAACAGAGTTCTTCGGCTGAATACAGCTTTATATCAGTCTGTGGTGTGACATATGGCTTATCAGTTCTCTGACCCCTGCACAATATTATTTTCCCCATTGTATTCTCCATTCTGCAATGTTTTTCACATTTATCAGCTTCTTAATGTTAGTTCCCTGTGTATTACTTTACCTGAACTCTTTACAAATTCTCCGAATCCAAGGTCTTTAATTGTAATATTACATCTGTCTGCATCCATGAATTCCACATGTATTGATATTCTCGTTGTTCTGCCTTCCCTGAATGGAATCTCACTTATATCCACAACCTCATCATAACTTGTGTTGTCTGTGGTAATCACTTTGAAAGTAATACTTCTTATATCTTCAAGTATGCACTCTATTGTACGCCCGGCTAAAGTCCAGTTAACGCCCGGTCTTACCATTCTGAATCTCATAGGCTTTCCATATGATGATATGTCAATTTCTATACCACATTTGACATGGTTATCAAGAAGCACGACGACATTCCTGAATATCTCAGGTCGTAACATATCAATAGCCGCAAAGCATGCACCTCTTGCAAAAAGATTCTGTCCTACAAATGCTTTTCTTCTTGTAACCATAAGCTTGGCGAATCTTTCCGGCAGCTTTTCAATGTCGAATCCCTCGCCGGTAAGATACGCAGCTGACACTCGCCTCCTTGCAAAGTAATCTTCTGCAAATGTGCATAATTCATTCTCAGCCCCGTCAATATTCTTACTTCCGTATACTTCTTTTAATACATCCGATGTATATCCTGTATGCTCCTGCAGAAGATAGCTTGTATTGTCACTCTTTCTTATGGCAAGATGGTCACACTTTAGTCCCTCCTGCGTATAATCCATAAGCACAACTCCCATGGAATGAAGTTCACTTTTCTGTTTATATGCATAATATGCAAAGCTCTCAACCCTGCTTAATATCTGCCAGTGTCCTTTCATAGCACCACATTTTTCAAGTTCTGCCATCACCGCTGCAATATCATCCCCATTGTAATCAGCAATTGTCACACATATGCTTTTAATCTGTGACTCTCCTGTGGCACGCATGCACTCGGCAATAACATTAATAAGATTAGTCTTCTCATGCGAATCTTCTGTAAGCTTTACAGACTGGACACTGCCAGAATTATGCGAATATACACTTGCCTGAATTCTTGTCCCGCTCAGGTCTATTCCTGCTATAAGCCCTCTCTCCTTATCCATATCTGTTATCCTCATTTCGCAATTGTAAACATTTCTCTTGTAACGTATTCCTCGACACTATAGCTGTGCATCTGTTTCTTAAGGGCAGCAAGCTCGTGCTGCTGTCTGCTTGCAAGGCACTCATTGAGCATGTCTGTGCGTCCTTGCGTATTCTCTCCAGATACATCTTTGAATTCATACACTGCCGGCTGCATATCATTGTCTTCATCATTGACTGAAAATGTGTACTCAAGAACATCTCCATAGAACAGATGGAATCTGCATGTGAATATGCCCCATTCGTTGGATTTCATAACCTGTGTAAGCCTGTCGCCTCCGTTAATTGTGTACGATATTGTAACCTTATCTGCCGGAGCTGATATATATTCAATAATTGTAAGTCCCTGCATATTATAAGGAATATCAAGCACTCCCTTGAATTTCTTATAGAAGCTGTATATTCTGTCATTTTCACACAATTCATTAAGAACTGTCTGTGCAAGCTCTCTTTCGCTGTCATCTTCTTTAAGTGCCAGCGGATTCTTGGAGATGTTCTTAAGCCATGCCACATAACAGCACTCTGGCAGACCATACCCCTCTTTCATATATTCCTCTATAACACGGAATACTATGTCATTCGCTTTCTTCTGCCTGAGAAGATAGAATTGTGAATTGTATGAAAGATATGCTTTAACTATCAATTTGTCAGGCATTTTACTGTAATAATCTGTGAATACTTCTGTCAATCTTCCTGTATGAACGCCCGTGTACATCATCTGTGCAAGAAGTCTCTCGGACATATGCGATACATTTACACCATAATTAATAGCGGCTTTCCACACATTGTACATCTCGTCATTCGTTCCATTGAAATAATCGGACATATATGCAAGAACAGGTTCATTATATATGTGCTGTCCAAATACATACGCTGTAACATCGTCAAGCACTTTGTTATGTTCATCCGACACATTAGTAAGTATGTAATCTGCCATCTTAAGAAGCCTGGCAGGAGCCGCCTTGCAGCATCCATACCTGCTTACAAGTTCAAAGCTCTGCGAATACATTCCTGCCTCTGTAAGTGTCTCTATAAGTCTTTGCGCATCCTTGTCTGAAAGGTCATCTGTATCCACGCTGACATATTCGTGCCAGAAATCATTATCCTTATAATATGTATAATAATATTCTATCATCCATGAATTAATCTGATATCTGTAAGCACTGCTTATATTGTCAGACTTCTTGATACATTTGTAATAGTCTAATAGTTCAGGAGTATATTCTGACTTCTTATGCATGTCGTTAATGCGGCTCATGATAATTCCATCATTATCCATGCCATATTCAGCTGCCGCGCCAAACACTTCTTCATATTGCCCTGCATCGAATACTTTCTCTATCTCGTAATCGATAGTATCTTTCCTGATAACCCCATCGCTGCATTCAAATGTTATCTCACAGTCACCTGCATACATGCATATATATGCAATTTTTTCAGAAAGTTCATACACCGTCTCTTCTGCAAACTCAGGGTGTCTTACATGTACTCTGCTCACCACATCACTAAAGCATCGTACCCTGTGCATATATGGCATCCTGCTTATGAAGCTGCCTGTCTCCTTGCTAATGAGCTGTGTCTTTAGCAGTGCCTTATAAAGCACAGCCAGATTATCACTTATCTTTCCGTCTTTCAGCTGCTCATACACGAATATCTCTATATTTCTGTCATATCCTTCATAGATGTTCTTATAATATGAATCCCTGCCTGTCACAATATTTGCATATAAAAATGCTTTATCTGAATCTGACAGTATATTATCATATGCAAAGTACATAAGAACTATCTTAGGAAGCTGTCTTTCTATGTTTTTTGGCATGCTCGCTATGTAGAACTCATATAAACGGGTTATTCTCAAACCTCTTAACACACCTTTTTCATATATTTCAAAACAGTTGTCACCTGTCATTCCCATTCTTATCATCTGGGTCACAAGCACTGTTAATATTTCGTCTTTATCAAACTGCTCATATAATTTCTTAAGGATAATGAGCGTATTAATACTAATGTTCTTCTCATTAGCTGCAACATCTGCAATCTGCATTGCAAGCTTTTCAGTTATAATGCCATTCTTACAGCCGTAATTAATCACACGCATTTCAAACTGGTTAAGGACTCTTAGTAATACCGGCTGTGCATTAATTATATTAAGTGCCTCTATATACATTACAGGACTTGTACAGCCTATATTGACAGTATCTTTAATTCTTATTAGTTTAATGCTCTTGTTGCTTTCTGAATCAGGGCCAAGGTAGAACAATATC
>OHMF01001010.1_pt1 | contig 11351 bp, 8 predicted proteins | sample 1569181 | NCBI WGS metagenome assembly OHMF01 (sample SAMEA3879559, study PRJEB24766) | human gut metagenome | biome: human-associated habitat; feature: feces | place: USA | collected 1985/1987
TCTTAGCAATTAATAAATAAGCCCATATAATATATAAAAAAGGAATTATGATATGGTAATTAATATGGATGTTCAGGACAATGGCAATATACTTGTTGAGGAAGAGAATACCATATATGAAATAGATGGAAAATGTATGATGGAACATAATAATAATTAATATATAAGGGCTGCCGTTTAAGGCAGCCCCATATTAAATAATTACTGGCATCCGCATCCACTGTTGCATCCGCATCCACTGTTGCATCCACATCCGCTGCTGCATCCGCAACCAAAGCCATTGAGGAAGTTAGTTCCATTGCCACATCCACAGCAGAAGAAGAGGAGAATTATAATCCAGAAGGAATTGCAACCATTTCCACAACCATTGTTGCATCCACATCCGTTATTTCCGTCAAAGAGGAGAAGGAGAATGATAATCCATACAATAGAATTGCAGTTATCTCCACATCCTCCGCATCCTCCGCAGTTTGTTGCTGCTAAATCACTCATGTAAAAGTCCTCCAAAATTAATCTACAATACAATATTATGGCTTACAGCATGACCCTGTTACACAGTATATGAAATTTTTATTGCAATCTTTAGGAAATTATTATATTCTAAATACGGTGCGTTTAAATGGAAAAGCACTATAAATATTAGCAAAGAGTGGGATGAATATTATGAAAGTATCGGTTATTATACCGTCACTGAATCCTGATAATAAGCTTGTAGCTGTAGTTGATGCTTTACTTGAAGAAGGCTTTAAGGACATCATTATTGTTAATGATGGAAGTGATGAGGAACATATGGCTCCTTTTAATGAAGTAGCAGCACATAGTGAATGTACAATTCTTACACATGAAGTTAACAAGGGAAAAGGAAGAGGCTTGAAGACTGCATTTGAATTCTGCCTTGAGAATAGAAAAGATATTGATGGAGTTGTGACAGTAGATGGTGATAATCAGCATCGTGCCAAAGATATTAGGAAATGTAGTGAAACTATGGTCAGTACAGGCAATGTCGTTTTAGGTGTAAGGGATTTTACTGGTGATGATGTACCGGCAAGAAGTAAATTTGGTAATAATATGACTAGTGGAGTGTTTAAGGTGCTTTGCAGATTGAATATTTCGGACACCCAGACCGGCTTAAGAGCAATACCTTACAAGTACCTTGAGACATTTGACAAGGTAGAAGGCGAACGATTTGAGTATGAGACTAATATGCTGCTTGCTTTCAAAAAGTATAATATTGGATTTCAGGAAGAATCGATAGAAACTGTGTACATAGAAGATAATTCATCATCACATTTTAATCCTGTCAAAGATTCAATTAAGATATACAAAGTGATATTTAAATATTTATTTAAAAGCACAGGCATGAAATATGTAGGAAGCTCTATTGCTTCGTGGGCTATAGATAATATAATATTTAATGTGCTTGAATTTGTGCTTATAGGGCTTACAGTCAGCTTAAGAATATTCATAAGTACAGCGGCAGCAAGAGTGCTTTCGTCAGTTTTTAATTTTTCGCTTAACAGAAATGCAGTATTTAAATCACAGTCCGGTCTTAAACAGACGGTGGTAAGATATTACATTTTATGGTTCTGTCAGCTTGCTTGTTCTTATGCTTTGGTGTATATTGCTACAAAGCTGCTGGCATTAAGCATTGTGCTTTCAGGAATTGCCAAGATAATAATTGATCTTGCATTGTTCTTTGTAAGTTATCAGATTCAGAAAAGATGGGTTTTTAAGTAACGGTTTAGGAGGAAGTTATAGTGGCAAAAAGAAAGAATAATATTGATGATATAGATATCAATGATGATTTTGAACTTGAAGATATCGATGATTTTGATCCATTTGACGTTTTAGATGACAGCTATGAAGATAAAAAGTCGTATGGTAACGATAAGCCACGAGGTGGCAATACATCTAATAGAAGAAATAAAAATAAAAAGAAGAATCCGGTTCTTGTATGGGCAGGAAGAGTCGGTGCGACACTTTTGTCAACTATTCTCATTCTGGTGATATTTCTGTATGCTGTTATGGCAATGCTTGTGTATGGACCATCTAAGACAGCAAAGATTCAGTTTGTACTTTCGGTACAGGAGACAAGTGCAATAGGATTTCTTGCTAACTGGTTCTGCTCTCAGGATGAGATAGACCAGATTAAGGCTAATAATGCAATTAAGGATACAGATGAGATAACAGATGCGGGACTTGTAAATATTGATACAGCAGCCCAGGATCCGGAAACTCCTGATATTGAGATTGTGGACGTAAAGGGTGCTACATATTCTGGAAAACTCATGATTGTAAAAGATCCAAGCAGATTATTTGTGGGAACAGTGCCTGAATTTACCAATGGGAATGGAATGGTTGTTGCGGATATTGCAAAGAGATATGATGCAATCGGAGGAGTTAATGGCGGAGAATTTGTTGATGGAGAAACAACTTATACAGCAATGCCGATTGGCCTTGTAATGAAAGACGGAGAGATTCTTAATGATAATGGCGGAACATCTCATGTTACTGGTATTACATTTGATAATAAGCTTGTTCTTGGTAATATGAATGCTGCAAAGGCAAAGGAACTTAATATAAGAGACTGCGTAAGCATAAGCAATCATATTGGTCCATTTCTTATTGTTAATGGAGAGGCTCAGGATATTGTTGGTATTGCAGGGGGAACTAATCCAAGAACTGCCATAGGACAGACAGCAGATGGAAAGATTCTTCTTCTTGCAGTAGATGGAAGACAGCCTAACAGTATAGGTGCTACATTTTCAGACCTACAGGATATTATGGCACAGTATGGAGCTGTAAATGCATCTACAATGGATGGTGGAACATCAACACAGATGTATTATGATGGTGAAGTAATAAATGTACCATATTCACCAACAGGTCCAAGAAGCTGTCCGACAGCATTTTTAATTAAGTAAGGAGGAGAAAAGTAGTATGTCACGAAATAATAAAAGAAAAAAGAAGCTTTCAAATTTTAAAAAATTCTTATGCATATACTGCGGAATTCTTCTTCTGGCAGGTGTGATTACATTAATTATGCTTCATAGTCTTTTAAAAGATTATGAAGAGGGAATGCCATCAGGAACAATGGATAAGATTGTGAATCAGTTTACTCCTGATGGGATTGGAAAGCTTTTATCAGATAATAACGTGAAAGTAAATGAGTTTGAAACGAATGATACGATAGCAGCATATTTTACAGATAGATTAAACGACGGTACAGTATCATATAAGAAAAAGGCTGGTGAATATTCTGAAAAAACTCCTGTGTATGTAGTATATGCAGGTGATACGCCGATAGCAAAGGTTGAACTTGAATCGGCAGGAAAGAATGCACATAAATTTAATAAATGGACTCTTGGAACTATTTCTTTTGGAGATTTTACCAAAAACCTTGCAGAAGTTAAAATAACAGCTCCAACAGGTGCTGATGTTTATATTAATGGAGTACAGGTTACTGATACATACAAGACAGAGTCAGAAGTTAAGTTTGCACCTTGTCTGCATGTATCAGATTATGTTACGGTACCAACTAATGATGTGTATGATGTAGGACAGCTTATAGCAAAGCCTGATATAACAGCAAAGCTTAATGGTAAAGATCTGACAGTTGATTATGATAAGAAGACAGGATATACAATTTACTATCCATCGGATGATGAATTGTATAAAAGTATGGAATCAAGGATATATACAATAGCGGAACAGTATGGAGCTTATATTATCAACAGGGGAAGTCTTTCTAAGCTTTCAAGCTATATGGTTGGTACTGCAGCTGAATATGTAAGTGACATTCCTGCTATATGGGCATACCTGTGGGGTAAGTCATATACTTATCAGTTCAACAATGAATCTATTACTAATTTCAGAAAGTATTCAGACAAATGTTTCTCATGTGATGTTTATTATGACCTTTATGTTGATTACAAGACAGGTAATACAACATATAAAACATCGCTTACATATACATTTGTAAAACAGAATGGCACATGGATGCTGGCTGATTTCTTAATTAATTAATATAAAAATACAAGTCGTTCTAATCATAAGTGGTTGGAACGGCTTTTTTAACAAAAAATTTATGGATTTTATTGTATATAAGATGTAAAATCTAATTCGAAAACAATTATTACATAAGATTTGGAGATGAATATGTCGGAGTCTAATAAACGTAATTTTATAGTTCATGGAAGTATTCTTGCAATTGCAGGTATTCTTGTCAGGATAATAGGCATGCTTTACAGAATTCCTGTAGTTAACATTATAGGAAGTGAAGGCAATGGTATATATGGAGCTGCTTTTAACATATATAATATAATGCTTGTGTTGTCTTCGTACGGACTGCCAATGGCTGTATCAAAGCTTGTGTCAGCAAGATTTACAAAGAAAAGATATAAAAGTGCTGCTAAAGTATTAAGATGTTCTTTAATGGTTGCAGTGTGTACAGGAGGTATCGCAGCACTTCTTGTATTTTTTGGCGCTTCATTTATAGAGAATGTTATATATGGAGGAGGACTTCCGGGACTTGCGATTCCGTTAAGGATTCTTGCACCAACAATATTCCTTGTTGCAATTCTTGGGGTTATAAGAGGATTCTTTCAGGGACAGAGTACAATGATTCCAACTGCGGTATCGCAGATACTTGAACAGATTGTTAATGCGATTGTTAGTATTGCAGCAGGATATGGAATGATGAAAGCATTTGCTTCATCACCTGATGTGGCTGCATATGGAGCGGCAGGAAGTACGCTTGGTACTGCGATGGGAGCACTTACGGCTGTTTTATTCATGGGATTTTTGTATGCGGTATATACACCGACATTTAACAGACTGAAAAGAAAAGACAGACATACAGAGAACCAGAGCACAGGGCAGATTTGTAAGATAATCATATATACAATGATACCAATTATACTTGGACAGACATTTTATCAGATAAGTGCTTTAATAGATGATGTAATGTTTAGCAATATAATGGTTGGAAGAGATATTACTAAGAGCATATCTATGGATCTTGGTAATTTCAGTTCAAGCTACAGCCTGCTTATAGGAATTCCACAGGGGGTTGCATCTGCAATGTCTGCTTCGATGCTGCCTAGCGTTGTTGCATCATTTACAGACAGGGATTATGATTCTATATATGATAAGATTACTAAGACATTAAAGACTAACATGTTTATTGCTGTTCCATCATTTGTAGGGCTGTTTGTTATAGGTCAGCCTATAATAAAGCTGTTATTTTCCCGCTATAACAGCGCTCAGGGCGGAATGATGTTAAAAATAGGTGCGATTGCGGTAGTATTCTATACACTCTCTACAGTTACAAGTACAGCGTTGCAGGGAATTGACCGTGTAAATGTACCGATGATACATTCATCTATATCACTTGCTGTTCATATTGTGCTGGTATTCGTGCTTCTTAAGTTCTCGGCACTAGGAATATATGCAGTGGTTATAGGTAATGCAACATTTCCAATATTAATATTTATACTTAATCTAAGAACCTTATATCAGGAGATTGATTATACGATGCCGTATATAAGTGTATTTGCAAAACCAGGTATATCGGCACTTATAATGGGCGTGTTTACATGGCTTTCATATAAGGGAATGTATACACTTACATCATCTAATGTTCTGGCACTGGTAATAGCCTTTATGGTTGCTTTAATAACATATTTTGGCCTTTACTATGCTTTAACTAAGATGAAAGTATTTGAATAAAGCAGGAATGCGATTCCTGACTGGAAAGGAATAATATGCTTTGTGAGAATTGTCATCAGAATGAAGCTTCAATTCATTATACAGAAATAATTAACGGAGTTAAGAAGGAACACCATATATGCATGGATTGTGCAAGAAGACTTAATTTTGCAGGAATGTCGGACAGTTCAGATGCGGAGTTTCCATTTGTAAGGCTTCTGACGGGTCTGCTGGCTGGTAATTCAGCCCAGGTGGAAGACGGACCTATGATGCATATCAGATGCCCAGGCTGTGGAATGACATTTGATGAATTTACTATGGTTGGTAAATTTGGTTGTGCTGAGTGCTATGGGGTATTCGGACCTCTTATTGAGGATAATATGAAAAGACTGCATGGAGATTCAGTTCATAGGGGAAAGATATATAAGAAATACTCAGGGCTGTCTGATGAAAATAATGAGACAGATACTCTGCCAGTCATGCAGGATGAAAATGATGATTATGAAAGTCGTATCAGGGAATTGGGGATAAAGTTAAGAGAGGCTGTTGAGATAGAGAATTATGAAGAGGCAGCCAGATTAAGGGACATGATTCACCAGTTAAAGAAAATGGATAATACGGATGATTCAACACAGGGAGGCGGTCACGATGCTTAGATGGTTTGAAGAGGGCGGCAATAACTCTGATGTTGTTATATCAAGCAGAGTAAGGCTTGCCCGTAATATTAATGGATATAATTTTTCTTACAAGATGTCAGACACAGATGCTAAAAAGCTGGTAAAAAATGTTACTGACCAGTTAAAGACAGTGTCGCCAATAAGCGGTTATAATTCATATAATTTTGACTATCTTGATGCTTATCAGAAGATGGGCATGAGGGAGAGACATGTTATAAGTCCGTATCTTGAAAAGCAGGATTACGCAGCAGGATTTGTTGCACCTGATGAAGATGTGTCAATAATGATTAATGAAGAGGATCATATAAGAATACAGGCATTTGCTGCCGGAATGAATATGCAGAAAGCGTATACACTGGCTGATAAGATGGATGATGTTATCGGAGATGTACTTGACTATTCGTATGATCAGAAGTTTGGCTATCTTACAACCCTTCCATCTAATGCAGGTACAGGAATGAGAGCAAGTTATATGCTACATTTGCCAGCACTTGCAGGAAATGATAAAATATCAGGGCTGATTCCTGAGGTTGGAAGATTCGGACTTGTGCTAAAAGCAATGGAGGGTGACAATAACAGAGCTTTAGGTGATATATACCAGCTTACTAATCTGGTAACACTTGGAAAGAGTGAGAAAGATATAATTGACAATCTGGATAATATAGCAGAACAGATTATTGCACAGGAAAGAAATTACAGGAAGCAGTATATTACAAAAAGAAAAATGACAGCACTTGATATGGTGTACAGGTCATATGGTGTGTTAAAATATGCCAGAAAGGTTACACTTAATGATGGAGAGCTGCTGCTTTCCCAGATAAGATTCGGACTTGCATCAGGGCTTATTAAGGCTGACGGATTTGATGAGAGTAATATATATCAGCTTATGATTGGAATTCATCCGGCAAATCTTCTTATGATTTCTAACAAGGATATGAATGAAGAGGAACTGGAAGTGTCACGAGCTGATTTTATAAGAGAACATCTTCCAACAATACATTAACAGATATTTACGAAATCAATCATAGAAAGGGTTATAGATATGCAGAGCAGATTTACCAGCAAAGCGCAGGAGGCACTTAATTATGCGGCAGATACAGCGGCTATGTTAGGTCATGGTTATATAGGTTCAGAGCATCTTCTTATAGGACTTATTAAAGCGGAGGGCGGACTTGCATCTTCAGTTCTTCTTAGCAATGATATTACGGATGAGAAGATAATTAATCTTGTGTGCCAGCTTATAGCACCAGATAGTGTAGTTAATGTCAAAGAACCATCAGGATATACTCCAAGGGTTAGACATATACTCGATAATGCAGCAAGAGAGGCAGCAAGATTTAAGTCAGAGCTTATAGGAACAGAACACATTTTAATAGCAATAATAAAAGAAACAGACAGCGTAGCTTCAAGGCTTCTTAATACTATAGGGGTTCCTGTCAAGAAGATGTATGTTGATCTTCTTATGGCTATGGGAGAAGATGCTGGAAAAGCCAAAGAGGATTTCCAGAATGGAAGACCAAGAGGCAATGATAGAAAGAGTACTGCAACACTTGACCAGTACAGCAGGGATCTTACACAGATGGCAAGAGAAGGCAGATTGGACCCTGTTATTGGCAGGGAAGAAGAGATTCAGAGGGTTATTCAGATATTGAGCAGAAGAACTAAGAATAATCCTTGCCTTATAGGTGAACCGGGAGTTGGTAAGACTGCCATAGCAGAAGGACTTGCAGCCAGAATAGTTGAAGGAAATGTGCCTGAGACAATTAAGGACAAGCGTCTTCTGACATTAGATTTGTCAGGTATGGTTGCCGGTTCTAAGTACAGGGGTGAATTTGAGGAAAGAATCAAGAAGGTAATAGCAGAGGTTAAAAATGCTGGAAATGTATTACTTTTTCTGGATGAGATTCACACAATAATAGGTGCTGGAGGAGCAGAGGGAGCAATAGATGCGTCTAATATATTAAAGCCATCCCTTGCAAGAGGAGAAATCCAGCTTATTGGTGCTACAACTCTTGAGGAGTATAGAAAACATATTGAGAAGGATGCTGCTCTTGAGAGAAGATTCCAGCCTGTTAAGGTTGAAGAACCTACGGCAGAAGAGGCAATTCAGATATTAAGAGGCCTTAAGGGCAGGTATGAAGAGCATCATCATGTTACAATTACAGATGAGGCAGTAGTTGCAGCTGTTAAGTTATCTAAGAGATATATCAATGACAGATTCCTTCCTGATAAGGCTATTGATCTTATTGATGAAGCATCTTCTAAGACAAGGCTTGATGCATATGTAATGCCTGATGAGATTAAGACATTAGAGGCACAGATAGAACAGCTTACCAAGGATAAGGAAGAAGCAATAAAGTCAGAAGCTTATGAGCAGGCTGGTGAAATTAAGAAGAAACAGTTAAAGAAAAAAGAACAGCTTGAAAAGATGACAAAGCAGTGGCAGGATAGTATCAATAAGAATAATCTTATTGTCGATGAAGATGAGATTGCTTCTGTTGTATCGACATGGACAAAGATTCCTGTACAGAGAATTGCACAGGCAGAGTCTGAGCGTCTTATGAAACTGGAAGAAACTTTACACAACAGGGTTATAGGACAGGACGAGGCTGTTGCAGCTGTTGCTAAGGCAATACGAAGAGGAAGAGTGGGACTTAAAGATCCTGACAGACCAATTGGCTCATTCCTTTTCTTAGGACCTACAGGTGTTGGAAAAACAGAACTTTCAAAGGCACTGGCAGATGCAATGTTTGGTACAGAGAATTCTCTTATAAGAGTTGATATGTCGGAATTTATGGAGAAGCATACGGTGTCAAAGCTTATAGGTTCACCTCCGGGATATGTAGGATATGATGAGGGAGGACAACTTAGTGAGAAGGTAAGAAGAAATCCATACTCTGTAATTCTTTTTGATGAAGTTGAGAAAGCCCATCCGGATGTATTTAATGTTCTTCTGCAGGTACTTGATGATGGGCATATAACAGATTCAACAGGCAGAGTCATAGATTTCAAGAATACTATAATTATAATGACTAGCAATGCTGGAGCTGAAAATATTGTATCACCTAAATCACTGGGATTCTCGTCAGGAATGACTGAGCAGCAGAATCATGAGGAGATGAAGGGCAAGGTTATGGACGAGGTTAAGAGAATATTCAAGCCAGAATTCATTAACCGAATAGATGATATAGTTGTATTCCATGTTCTTGGAAAAGAGCAGATAGCACAGATTGTCGATATAATGATTGCCAATGTCAATAAGCGTATTATGGAACAGATGAAATTATCAATAGAGCTTGATGATGCAGCTAGACAGTGGCTTGTTGATAAGGGGTATGATTCTAAATATGGTGCAAGACCATTACGCCGTACAATCCAGAATGAGGTTGAAGATGTTCTTGCAGAGCGGATTCTTATGGGAAAAGTCCACGCTGGCAATAAAGTGAAGATAACTGTAAAGGACAATAAGCTTAACTTTACTCTCAAGAGAGGAATGAATAAATAAATTAATAAATAAACAATAAACAACTGACAAATTGCTGGCGCTTTTTGTCAGTTTATTGTATAATCAGTACATACATATCGTAACATATAGGAGGATAATAATATGCCAGTAGTAAATGAATTGATTCGTTCAGAAGCGGATGGAGCAATCAGTTTTGGTAATTATAAGTTGGATACCAAGTCAAAGCTGCCAGATTTCGAACATTGTGGGGATACATACAAAGTTAAGACATTTAACGAAATCACAAAGCTTGAGAAGAACGGCTCTTTTGTATATGAATCTGTTCCGGGTACAGCTGTTAATGATTTTAAGGCAACAGATACAAGTGTATCATTTATGGTAGAAGGTAATGAGGATGCACAGATTACATTAGGCCTTGAAGAAGGTACATCATATGATATCAGAATTAACGATAAAGATGCAGGAACAATGGCTACTAATATGGGTGGTAAGCTTGTTCTTTCAGTTGAATTTGATGGTGAGAAGCCTGTTAAAGTAGATATTAAGAAGGCCTGATTATAATTAAAAGTATTTTGATTTTACAGGGCTGCTACACATTTATATGTTGTGGCAGCCTTTTTTAGGGGGATGTATGGCAAAGGCAAAGAATACAGCTTTTTTTTGTAAAGAATGTGGATATGAGTCTGCTAAATGGTTCGGGCAGTGTCCGGCGTGTAAGGAATGGAACACATTTGTAGAAGAACCAGTAGGAAAATCAAAGTCGGCAAAAGGAATAGCAGGAATAAGTCATAGGGCAGAGGCATCATCAGTGCCAGTTCCAGTAGAGATAAATAGTGTGAGTTTTGAAGAAAATGACAGAACATCCACAGGTATAGCTGAGCTTGACAGAGTGCTTGGTGGAGGAATTGTTGCGGGTTCTTTAGTGCTTGTAGGAGGAGATCCTGGAATAGGAAAGTCAACACTTCTGCTTCAGATGTGTTACAACCTGTCAGCAGCAGGAAAAGATGTACTTTATATATCCGGTGAAGAATCGCTAAAGCAGATAAAGCTAAGGGCAGACAGAATTGGCCAATGCAGTGGAACACTTAAGTTATTATGTGAGACAAGCTTAGATAGCATAGAAGATATTCTTACAAGAAATAAGCCTGAGATTGTGATAATTGATTCGATACAGACTATGTATAAAGAAGATGTGGCAGCAGCGCCTGGAAGTGTTTCTCAGGTAAGAGAGACAACATCAATACTTATGCAGCTTGCGAAGGGACTGAACATTACTATATTCATTGTAGGACATGTTACCAAGGAAGGAACAGTTGCCGGACCAAGAATGCTTGAGCATATGGTTGATACGGTGCTTTATTTTGAAGGCGACAGATATGCTTCATACAGGATATTAAGAGGCGTAAAAAACAGATTTGGCTCAACTAATGAAATTGGTGTATTTGAAATGCAGCAGAGCGGCCTGTCGGAAGTTGAGAATCCATCAGAATATATGCTTA
>OHMF01001022.1_pt1 | contig 11226 bp, 10 predicted proteins | sample 1569181 | NCBI WGS metagenome assembly OHMF01 (sample SAMEA3879559, study PRJEB24766) | human gut metagenome | biome: human-associated habitat; feature: feces | place: USA | collected 1985/1987
AGCCAGTAGCCCGCAGCAAAGGTGGGGATGTGCGCCTGATACACCTTGCTGATGGGGAAGGTGCTGGCAATGCGCTTGTGGCTGCGCTGCATGGCGGTGGCATCCTCGGCATAGAAAGGGCTGCCCTGCTGGTTTACCATAATGCCGTCATCGCGCAGGGCGTTATAGCAGTTGCCGTAAAATTCGCGGGTGAAAAGCCCCTCCGACGGGCCGAACGGGTCGGAGGAGTCCACAATGATAAGGTCATATTCATCCTCACACTTGCGGATGAACTTGAGTGCGTTTTCGTAATAGATATGCACGCGGCGGTCATCCATACGGCAGGCGTTGCCGGGCAGGTAGGCGCGGCAAGCTTCAATAACCTGGGGGTCCATTTCCACCAGGTCAATGCGCTCCACACGGTCATAGCGGGTCAGTTCCCGCACAACGCCGCCATCGCCCGCGCCGATGACGAGGATGTCCTTTGCGCTTCTGTGCACCGACATCGGCACATGGGTGATCATTTCATCGTAAATGAACTCATCGCGCTCCGTCAGCATGACATTGCCGTCCAGCGTAAGCACCCGGCCAAATTCCGGCGTTTCAAAAATATCAATGCGCTGGTAGTCGCTCTGTTTGGAATAGAGCTGGCGGTTGACCCGGATGCTGTGCTTTACATCGGGGGTATGAAATTCCGAAAACCACATTTCCATTGTACAAACCTCCTTCTTAATGTGTATCTGAAAACAAAGAAAATGACGGATATTTCGCAAACACAAGCAGGATTTAAGGCAAAGAGCCGCAGGAATCCTTTGTGGATTCCAAGGCTTTTTAACGCAAAATCCGGCTGTGTTTGTAGAAATAAGCTAAATTTTCGACTTTTTAGATACACCTAAGAGAGTGAGGAAAGTTATCATGAATACAACTGCTTCCAACGCCCGCCTGCACAAGATGGTGGGCTGCGCCCTGTTTGCCGCCCTGACCGCTGTTTGCAGCCAGCTGGCTATCCCTATGCCGTGGGGCGTGCCGATCAATCTGGCACTGTTTGCCGTGTACATGGCGGGCACCATGCTGGGCCCCGTATGGGGTGCCGCCAGCCAGCTGGTTTACCTGCTGCTGGCCGCTGTGGGTGTTCCTGTTATGGCCGGTATGCAGGGCGGCCCCGCTGTTCTGCTTGGCAAAACCGGCGGCTATGCCATCGGCTACCTGCTGGCTGCGCTGATTGCCGGTGCCTTTGCCGCCAAGCTGCCCCGCAAGTTCGGCTGGCTGGCCTTGGGCTGCGTGGTTGGCTGCGCCGCCTGCTATGTGCTGGGCACCATCTGGTTTATGGTGCTGACCGGCCTTGACCTGCCCACCAGCCTGACTTACTGCGTGATTCCCTACCTGCCGGGCGATGTGATCAAGATTGCCCTGGCCAGCCTGCTGACCATCCAGCTGGACAAGCGCGTGCCGAAGATCTGAGCTTATCTTCTCCCATGTTTTCTGCGCACCCCTTACTGATAAGAGGGTGCGCTTTTTTGCTGCCTACCTGCCGCGCTTTATTGCACCCACTTCCTGCACATGGTATAATGGTTACACTACACAAAACATGAGGTACGCCAATGAAATGGATCGCTGTTGATTACGGGGAGCGCCGCACGGGGCTGGCGGTATGTGATGCTTCGGAGCTGATCGTTACGCCTGTTACCCCGCAGATTGAGGAAAAAAGCCTGAACAAAGTAGCGGAGGCTGCCGCCGCTGCCCGGCTGGCCCAGGGGGCTGAGGGCGTTGTGTGCGGCCTGCCCCGCAACATGGACGGCACCGAGGGTTCCCGCTGCGTAAAAAGCCGCCGCTTTGCCGCGCGGCTTGCCACTGCCTGCGGGGTGCCCGTTGTGCTGTGGGATGAACGCCGCACCACGGTAACGGCGGCAGGTATTCTTTCGGCCAACAGCACCTTTGGCGCAGACCGCAAAGCTCGGCTGGATTCGGTTTCCGCCGCAGTGATCTTGGAAAGTTTTCTGGCATGGCGCAAAGCCCACCCCGGCGAAGAACCGCCGGAGGTTGCCGCGCCCACTGCCCCGGAGCAAGCATAACAAGGAGGTTTTCCCATGCCTGAAGCACTTACCCGCATCCCCACCCATGCCGCCATTATTGTGGACGGCAACCGCCGCTGGGCCAAGAACCGCGGCCTGCCCGCCAGCTTTGGCCACAAGGCCGGTTTTGACCGCCTGAAAGAGATCACCCGCTATGCTGTGGGTGACTGCGGCATCAAGGTGCTGAGCCTGTATGTTTTTTCCACCGAGAATTTTGCCCGCGATGCCAAGGAAGTCGGCTACCTGATGGACCTATTTGCCAATAACTTCCGCACCATTGCCGAGGAAATGAACGAGCGCGACTGTCAGGTACTGTTCAGCGGCCGCCGTGAAGGGCTGCAGCAGCGCGTGCTGGACGCTATGGACTACATGATGGACCTGACGAAGGACAACAAGACCGGCATTGTGAACTTCTGCCTGAACTATGGTTCCCACGCCGAGCTGACCGATGCCATGCGCACCATTGCCGGTGAGGTGCAGAACGGCACTCTGGCCCCGGCTGACATCAACGAGCAGACGATTGAAAGCCACCTGTACCGCCAGCTGCCCCCTGTGGACTTTATGATCCGCACCAGCGGCGAGGAACGCATCTCCAACTTCCTGCTGTGGCAGTGCGCCTATGCGGAGTTCTATTTTACCCCGGTGCTCTTCCCGGATTTCACCAAGCAGTGCTTTGATGAAGCCCTGGCCGAATACGCCCACCGTGACCGCCGGATGGGCGGTAACACCAAAAAGAAATAATCACACAAAAATATCCCACAGGTTTTGGCTGATATGCCATGAAACCTGTGGGATATTTTTTATTGGGCTGCATATTCTATTACTGGGCGCTGGAATCCGAAGCCGCACTGTCGGCGGTATCATCGGCGCTGGGGCCGGGGTAATTATCAATGGTTACCTTGTAAATGGTAACGGTGCTGTCTTCCTGCGGGCGGTAGGTATCGGTTTCGTCCTCATTTTTCACCGTAGGAACACAAGCAATCTGATCCACCACATCCATGCCCGCGTATACCTGGCCAAACACGGTATCGGTGTTATCCAGGTAGGGCAGCCCGCCCGCCGCGGCATAGGCGGAGACCTGCTCATCGGAATAGCCGTTATCTCGCAGTTGCTGCTGCATGGTTTCATCCACGCTGTTTGGCAGGGCTGTGACAAAATAGAACTGGCTGTTGCCGCCCGTCACCTCGCCGCCCTGGGCAAAGGCCGCGCAGAGCGCACCGGCATAGTGGCGCAGGCTGCTGTCCGCTTCCAGCGGGTAGGGGTTATTGGACCAGATGGTCGCGCCGCCGCTGCCCGTTCCGCCTGCATCACCGCCCTGCACGGCAAAGCCGTATTGGGCGCGCCAGATTACCGTATTATCATAGTAGCCGCTGCGGGCCAGGCCCACAAAATTCTGTACCGCCATGGGGGCAGCGTCCGGGTAAAGCACAGCGCGCACCTCGCCAAGGGAAGTGGAAAAGATGGCGATAAAATCCCCGTCAGACGGCTGGGCAAACTGGCGTTCCCCGCTTTCCACTGCGGCGCGCTGCGGGGCTTTATCGCTGGTTTCCGCGCCGGAACAGCCGCACAGCAGCAGGGCAAAAGCCAGCGCCGCAGCCAGCACCGCGGCATGGATGAGTCGTTTCATGGGCATACCCCCTTGGACAAAAATACCGCAATAAATCTTTTTACGGCTCAGCGAATTTATTCAATACATAGAATATTATATCACAGATTTGGTGAAATGAATAGCTTGACGTTTGAGGAAAAACACGGTAAACTAGATACAGACAAAACGAGGGGAAACAACAAAATATGCCCCTTTTTGATGACAGGAGAAACTGACCATGGCAGATGAACTGACCCCCGAAATGCTTCAGGAAGCACAGCCGGATCTTTTGACCCTTGAGGACGAAGACGGCAAGGAATGCACCTTTGAAGTGATCGATGCGACCGAAGTAAACGGCACCCGCTACCTGGCCGTGATTCCCTATCAGGAAGCTCCCGAAAGCCTGGACGAAGAGGCCGAACTGATTCTGATGCGGATCGGCACCGATGAGGCCGGTGAATATATGGACATTGTGGATGACGACGAAGAACTTTTGACCGTTGGCAAAGTGTTTGAAGAGCGTCTGCGCGCCATGTATGACATCGACGATGACGATGTGGAAGGCCAGCCCTCTTAACCGCATCGCAGCACTTAGCTAAACCCTGCGTGGTTCGATTTGTTGCAGCTTTATATAATCCTACTAATCAATCTTTGGGAGCCCGGATTTGTCCCCCGCCGGATCGCAGACCTCCCGCCCCGTGTATACACGGCAAGCGGAAGAAGGGAGCGTGATTGCGGGTGCAGGGCACCCACCTGCCATATAACGGTAGGTTTTGATTGGCTGCAGACGGCCGCGCGGGATTTTTTTGTACACTTTACAGGGGAAGGGAATGCCTTTCCCCTTTTTTTCGCGCTGCTACGCTGCGCGAAAATGAATAATTCATAATGAATAAAGAATAATGTTGGTGGACCGCCTCGCGTTGCTCGGCTCAAGAAATGCGGCTTGGGCCTATCTTTAATATGCGTGCGCGGCACGCATACCAGCATTATTCTTTATTCTCTATTCTTTCTTAATTTGAACGAAAGGTTGTTGTCGTTTTGGGTAAGCAGATCAAAGCGGGCGAAAAACTGCCGTTTTTCAAATACGATACCCCGTACAGCGCGGCTAACAGTTTCCGCCAGCTTTTGGCGGAGCATGCACCGCTGGTACTGGTGTTCATGAGCAACTTCGGCCACCCCATCACCCGCACCTTTGTGGGTCGGTATGCCGCCACCTATGACGAGCTGACCGGCGGTAGCCTGGCGCTGGTGGTGCGTTCCCGCGCGGACCGCCTGGCCCGCAGCGTGGGGCCGGATACCCTGCCTTATCCTTTGCTGTGCGATGCGGACGGCGTTCTGTATGACCTGCTGGATATTCCCACCCGCAGCGGAGCGCTGAGCACCTACAGCCTGGAAGCATGGCAGATCATGCGGGATGCCAAGCGCCGCGGCTATCACTCGCCTGCCAACGGTCAGCAGCAGCTGCCGCTGACCCTGGTGCTGGACAAGGACGGCACGGTGCTGTTCAGCCATTACGGTGCCAGCCTGACCGATGTTCCGGCGGACTGCGGTGCGGCCCAGTCCTTGTTGGAAGATCTGGACGTAGCCAAGCCGGTAGATGTGGACGATGCCGATGTGACCATCTATGCGGACCCCGGCGCAGCGCCGGATATTCCCGGCCTGACTCCGCATGTACATGAATACGCCCAGCCGAACCTGGGTGAAACCGGCGTGTTCAGCGTGTTTGACGATGCCTATAAAGACGAAGAGTAAGCAAAACAAAACCCGCGCCCCTTCCGCTGTGTTGTACCACAGCTGGCAGGGGCGCGGGTTTTTATTGCTTTATAGGGTGTTGTTTACTGCATCACTGCGCCCAGGTTGGCGGAAGCCACCATGCGGGCGTAACGGGCCAGCCAGCCGGACTTGACGTTCGGCTCCGGCTGGACGTAAGCAGCCTTGCGGCGTGCCAGCTCTTCATCGCTGACGGCCAGATGGATGGATGCTTCGGGGATGTTGATCTCGATGGTATCTCCTTCTTCAATCAGGCCGATGGGGCCGCCGGAAGCAGCCTCCGGGCTGACGTGGCCAATGGCAGCGCCGCGGGAAGCGCCGGAGAAGCGGCCATCGGTGATGAGGGCCACGGTCTTGTCCAGCTTCATGCCGGCCAGAGCGGAGGTGGGGTTGAGCATCTCACGCATACCGGGGCCGCCCTTGGGGCCTTCGTAGCGGATGACCACCACGTCGCCCGGGACGATCTTGCCCGCATAGATGGCGGCGATGGCCGTTTCCTCGCTGTTGAAGACGCGGGCCGGGCCGGAGTGCTCCTGCATCTCGGGGGCCACGGCGCTGCGCTTGACCACGCAGCCGTCCGGAGCGATGTTGCCCCACAGAATCTGCAGACCGCCGGTCTGGGAGTAGGGGTTCTCGATGGGACGGATGGCCTTTTCGTTCAGGATATGGGCACCCTTGATGTTCTCGCCAAGGGTCTTGCCGGTGACGGTGGGCACATCCAAATCCAGCAGGCCCTTCTTTGCCAGCTCTGCCTGCACCGCCGGAATGCCGCCCGCTGCGTACAGATCCGGCATATGGGTGGGGCCTGCCGGTGCCAGATGGCACAGGTTGGGGGTCTTGGCGCTGATCTCGTTGAACAGCTTCAGGTCGATGGGCACACCGGCCTCGTAGGCGATGGCCAGCAGGTGCAGCACCGTGTTGGTGGAGCAGCCCAGCGCCATATCACAGGTCAGCGCGTTGCGGATGGAGCGCTCGTTGATGATCTGGCGTGCGGTGATGCCCTTGCGCACCATCTCCATCACAGCCATACCGGCGTGCTTTGCCAGCTGCAGGCGCTTGGAGTACACAGCCGGGATGGTGCCGTTGCCGGGCAGGGCGATGCCGATGGCCTCGCACAGGCAGTTCATGCTGTTGGCAGTGTACATACCGGAGCAGCTGCCGCAGCTGGGGCAGCAGTTGCAGGTGCAGTCTTCCAGCTGCTCGTCGGTGATCATGCCGGCCTTATAAGCGCCCACGGCCTCGAACATCTTGGAAAGGCTGACTTCCTCGCCGCCGTAGGTGCCGGCCAGCATGGGGCCGCCGGAGCAGACCACGGCAGGCACATCCATGCGGACAGCGGCCATGACCATGCCGGGCACGATCTTATCGCAGTTGGGCACCAGCACAAGGCCGTCCAGCTGGTGTGCCATCAGCATGGTTTCCACGCTGTCGCAGATCAGCTCGCGGGAGGCCAGAGAGTACTTCATGCCCACATGACCCATGGCGATGCCGTCGCACACGCCGATGGCGGGGATCAGGATGGGCGTGCCGCCTGCCATCTGCACACCGGCCTTGACGGCATCGGCGATCTTGTCCAGATTCATGTGCCCGGGCACGATCTCGCTGTGGGCGCTCACTACGCCGATGAGCGGGCGCTCCAGCTCCTCCGGGGTATAGCCCAGCGCATAAAACAGGCTGCGGTTGGGCGCGCGCTCCGAGCCTTTGGTCACGTTGTCACTTCTCATTGCAAATCCTCTTTTCTGATAAAACCCTCTCCGTCACGGCTGCGCCGTGCCACCTCTCCCGAGGGGGAGAGGTTTTCGCGGAGAAGCTATAAGGCTCCCTTTTCAACAAAAGCTCCCCCTTTCGGGGGAGCTGCCGCCGAAAGGCGGCCTGAGAGGGTTCTCCTCTTACTTCTTCAGCCAGCTCATCATGCTGCGCAGCTCTGCGCCCACCTTCTCGATGGGGTGCTCGGCCTGCATCCGGCGCTCAGCCAGGAAGTGGACCTTGCGGCCGCCCTTGGGGCTCATCTCGGTCAGGAACTCGGAAGCAAAGGTGCCGTCCTGGATCTCGGTCAGGACCTTCTTCATCTCCTTGCGGGTCTCCTCGGTGATCAGGCGCTTGCCGGTGCGGTAGTCGCCGTACTCAGCGGTGTTGGAGATGGAGTAGCGCATCTTGGAGAAGCCGCCCTCGTTGATCAGGTCAACGATCAGCTTCATCTCGTGGCAGGTCTCAAAGTAGGCCATCTCGGGCTCGTAACCGGCCTCCACCAGCGTGTCGAAACCGGCGTGGATCAGCTCGGAAACGCCGCCGCACAGCACGGCCTGCTCGCCGAACAGATCGGTCTCGGTCTCCTCCTTGAAGGTGGTCTGCAGGATGCCTGCACGGCCTGCACCGATGCCGGAAGCATAAGCCAGAGCGATGTCCTTGGCCTTACCGGTGTAGTCCTGCTCCACGCAGATCAGAGAGGGGCAGCCCTCGCCCTCGGTGTACAGGCGGCGCACGATGTGGCCGGGGCCCTTGGGAGCGATCATGATGACGTCCACGTTCTTGGGAGCGGTGATGGTCTTGAAGTGGATGTTGAAGCCGTGTGCAAAGGCCAGTGCCTTGCCCTCGGTCATGTAGGGGGCAACCTGGGTGTTGTAGATATCGGCGCACAGCTCATCGGGCACCAGCATCATGACAACGTCACCGGCCTTGGCAGCCTCTTCCACTTCCATCACCTTGAAGTTTTCGTGGGTGGCAGCGAACTCAGAAGCCTTTGCCCAGTGGGCAGAGCCCTTGCGCAGGCCGACCACAACATTGACGCCGCTCTCGGCCAGATTCTCAGAGTGTGCATGACCCTGGCTGCCGAAGCCGATGACAGCGACGGTCTTGCCGTCCAGCACGCCGAGGTTGCAGTCGGAATCGTAGTATTTCTTGATAGCCATAATCGTTAGTCTCCTTTTACATTTACTGGTTGGTTTATCTTCCGGTCTTGTATGCTCTGTTCTATCTTTCGCTCACCCTGAGCGGAAAAGCAATGTGATTTATGCCCGTCTTGCGCCCGGCGGGGGCAGCTGGACGGAGCGCACCTCCTGCGGCGGCTTCTGGATATGCTGGTGCATCCCGCCGCGCTCCAGTGCGGTAACGCCGGTGCGGCACTGCTCAAGGATGTTGTAGCCCTCGAACATTTTCAAAAATGCATCCAGCTTGTCCGGCCGACCGATGAGTTCAAACACCATGCTGTCCGGGGAAAGATCAATGATCTTTGCCTTGTAGATGCAGGCGATCTCCCGCAGCTCCGTGCGGTTGTGCACGTCCGATTCCACCTTGAGCAGCAGCAGCTCCCGCTCCAGCGCTTTTTCGCTGTCCAGCACGAACACCTGCCGGGTGACTTCCAGCCGCTCGGTCTGCAATACCAGCTGCTGCAAAGCCTTTTCGTCGCTGGTAATGGTCACCGTGATGCGGCTGACTGCCGGGTCGTTGGTGGCGGACACCGTAAGGCTGTCGATATTGAAGCCGCGGCGGCAGAACAGGCTGGACACCCGGGCCAGAACGCCGCTCTGGTTGTCCACCAGCAGGCTGATGACCCTGCGCTGATTGGATTCCATGTCGCTGTGTCCTCCTTATTTCATGATGATGTCGTTGATGTCGCCGCCGCCGGGGATCATGGGCAGGACCTTTTCGTCCTTGTCGATCATGCATTCGATCCAGGTGGGGCCTTTCTGCTTCAGAGCGTCGGCGAATGCCTCCTGGAACTGGGCCAGGTTCTCGCAGTGGTAGCCCTTGAGGCCGAAGCCCTCGGCCAGCTTGACGAAGTTGGTCTTGCGGTGGGGGTCGGTCTGGGAGAAGCGCTTGCCGTAGAAGGCGGTCTGCCACTGGCGCACCATGCCAAGCACCTGATTGTTGAAGATGACCGTGATGATGGGCAGCTCGTAGCTGACAGCAGTGCAGGCTTCGTTGAGGTTCATGTGGAAGGAGCCGTCGCCGGTGAACATGACCACCCGCTGGTCGCGGCCCAGCGCCATCTGTGCGCCGATGGCTGCGCCGTAGCCGAAGCCCATGGTGCCGAGGCCGCCGCTGGTGATGAAGCCGCGGCTCTTGGTGTGGCGGATGTACTGTGCCGCCCACATCTGGTGCTGGCCCACATCGGTGACGTAGACCGCCTCGGGGCCGCACTGGTTGCAGACCTCGCCGATGACCTGATGGGGCATCAGGCGGGAGGCGTCGGATACCGGGTGGTAATCCTGTGCCTGCCACTCGTGGATCATCTTCATCCAGTCGGGATGCTTCTTGTCCTCGATCATCGGGAGCATGGCGTTCAACACATAGGCGGCGTCACCCACGATGGCAAGGTCAACATCCACGTTCTTGCCCAGCTCGCTGGCGTCGATGTCGATCTGGATGATGGTCGCATTCTTGGCGAAGGTCTTGGGGTTCAGGGCCACGCGGTCGGAGAAGCGGGCGCCCACCGCGATAAGGACATCGCAGTCGGCCACCGCCCGGTTCGAGGTGTAGCAGCCGTGCATACCCACCATGCCGATGTTCATCGGGTCGCCGTAGGGCACAACGCCTGCGGCCATCAGGGTATAGGTGGCGGGGATCTCCGCCTTTTTCAGAAGGTCACGCAGGGGCTGGCAGCTGGCCGCCGAGCGGACGCCGCCGCCGAAGTAGACCAGCGGGCGCTGTGCGCCGTTGATGATCTCTGCCGCCCACTTGACCTGCTCTTCGTTGAAGGTGGTCACGGTGCGGATGGGCTCCGGCTTTTTCGGGGTGAACTCACACACCGCAGCGGTGACATCCTTCGGGATGTCCACCAGCACCGGGCCTTTGCGGCCGCTCTGGGCGATGCGGAACGCCGCACGCATGGTGTCGGCCAGGTCTTCGACCCGGCGCACCGTGAAGTTGTGCTTGGTGATGGGCATCGTGATGCCCTCGATGTAGGCTTCCTGGAAGCCGTCCTTGCCCAGGCCCTCCGTGGCCACGTTGCCGGTGAAGGCCACCATCGGCACAGAGTCCATATAGGCGGTGGCGATGCCGGTGACGAGGTTCGTTGCGCCCGGGCCGCTGGTGGCCAGCACCACGCCGGTGCGGCCCGTTGCGCGGGCGTAGCCGTCCGCCGCGTGGGATGCGCCCTGCTCGTGGGCGGTCAGCACATGGGTGATGCGGTCGGCGTTTTTGTACAGCTCGTCGTAGAGGTTCAGCACTGCGCCGCCGGGGTATCCGAAGAGGGTGTCCACCCCCTGCTCACAGAGCACCTCCACAAAGATTTGAGAACCGTTCAACTGCATGGTGAGTTTCTCCTGTTTCCGTTTCCAATTTCCACTTTACACACTTTTTTCCCAAACACTCTCAGGGGCAGTACCTGATAAACAAAAGGTCTCTGTCCCCTTATCCAAGAGACAAAGACCTGGAATCAATCCAAAACTCTCTGCGGTACCACTCTCGTTGACGCTTTCCGCGCCCTCTCACGGGCTTCCAACAAAGCCCTGCGCTCTAACGGCCGCCACCGGCGCTGCTTAGCAGACGTCCCATATATCGTCCTTCAGCAGGCTGCTCCGGGAGGATTCCGCGCCGGGCCGCCTGCTGCCTTGCATCGTCCGGCAGCTCTCTGAAAAGCGGGTATCCTGCGTTACTTTTTCCCATCTGTGCATTTGTTGGGTCAATTATACTATAAATCGGGCCGTTGTCAATCGACGATTTGTAACGTGAATCATGGCAAACATGAAGATAATTAAACACCATCTTGCGCAGGGCCTTACATCGCTGTATACTTTGGGAGTACGCGCTTAATTTTCAGGCTGCGGCCTGCACGCGAGCAAAAGCCTCTCCCCTTGGGAGAGGTGTCACCAAAGG